>Ga0099797_100176_pt1 | contig 41459 bp, 22 predicted proteins | sample Uncmet_Sort48C_1_FD_89871 | JGI IMG/M metagenome (GOLD analysis project Ga0099797, IMG submission 89871) | Marine eukaryotic communities from CALCOFI LINE 67, Pacific Ocean - C012_Sort48C_1 | ecosystem: Environmental > Aquatic > Marine > Oceanic | place: Pacific Ocean: Monterey Bay | collected... | reverse complement strand
CCCCTATATAGACCTGATGTGTTGCCCGAACCACGATTTTGAAGGGGTGTCCCTTGCCTACCACGCCGTAAATACCGTGAAAAGGGTAGCTGTGACCGAAATATTGACCAAAAAAGAGTTTCAACAGCTACGCAAGCACCATTACTGGACCATTGAGGACCTGAAAAAAAATAATTTAAAAAACCTGTATGCGATTAGCACTACGCTCCAGGAGGTATCGGAGAGGAACCTTGTTGTTCACCTGGACCATAGGGTCTCTAATTTCTTAGATTATGAAAATCATACTTATATACTGAGTGCCGCCGAACTGCTTCAGAATAGATAATGTGCGTTTTGGAGTGCTAGAGTTAGATTCTTAACGTTACGACTACGCATTCTGGCACCATTTGTTCTTATGTTTTTTTCCAAGATTTCACGTGTGTAGCGAGTTTCAAAGGCTTTTGTCTTCTCATCAAGGGAGGGGTCCACATTTGATTTCCTGACATTGCCACCTCTTCTCCGTATTTCCGTAGCCTCTACATCACTGACCTTTCCTCCAGCCTTACGCCATAGTTCATAATATTGTTTTACAGGTCTATCGCCGAACTTACCGGTGCTAGTCAGGTCGCCTCTATCTTCTTTCGCCATGTGTTCCTTTAGAGTTAAACCTTTTTTAACACTTTTTTTCATACCTTCTAGAGTCAACAGTTCACCGAATTTCTTTACTAATATACGATGCTTTTCAATAGCTGCTCTCATTTCTTTGTTGGTTTTGTCTCGCCAATTTAGATTCTCGTGTTTTTCTTTTAGGAAATTAGACAATATGTACGGTTAGGGTTAGGGTTAAAAATTATTTTCGATAAGTTTTGCTGTGTTTATTTTAAATAATATTTCTTCATGCTTTCATACTGTGTCTATATATTAATATATCCCATTGTTGTCTTTGTTAATTTGGGTTTATGATAAGTCCAATTACATAAGAATAAGAAGAGAGGAGAGAATTTATTTTAAAGATTTATAAATAAAAACAGGAGTATTAATATTATATCATTGTGTACAGTAGAAATAGGAAGGAGGGTTGATATTTATTAATAAAAAAAAAATATAATAATATTTTAATAATATTATTTATAACTAGACTATAAGCAAACTTCAATCTTCAAGTAAGAAGAAAGGAACAGACGATAAAAATGAAATAAATGAACTCGTTCGTAAAGTGAGCGAATGACTATAATTGTTCTTGAGTAGTTAAATAGCGCGTAAAACGAGAAGTCGTAGCTTTGATGAATTTAGCACTTTACCAAGCAGATGGGAAAGGGAATAGGCCTTTGCCCACTGCATCTCCGGAGTACCAGTCTTGTCTTGAGCATCTTGCAGGTTTAGAGAGCTGGCTGGACACTGGCGTGCAGCCGGAGAATATGATGGGCGAATCAGACGAGCGAATTGCGCAGCTCGAAAGAAATGAAGACTATAGTGAAGCGTTAGTAGAGTTGCAGCATGAGTGTAAAATAGTTAGGGAAAAACTCTGGGGCCTAATGCCCGCACCCCCCCTGGATCCGCACTTGGAACCGGGGCCGTCCTGGTTGGGAAACGCTGGCCTCGGGCTGTTCACGCTTAGTAACATAAAGGCAGGGACTGACGTGTGTTCATACATTGGTCAAGAACACACGTTTAAGTCATCGCAGCGTTTAAAAGACAAGTCTTACCTCAACAGGGTGACGGACAACCTGTTCGTCGACCCATTGCCGTGCCCCCTCGTCAAGGCCCGGTTTATAAACGATCCGATTAACCCCAAAGCTTGGAACGTGAAGTTTGTGTCGGATCCAGCGAACCGAAGGATAAAGGTGGAGGCAGTACGGGATATTGACAGAGGCGAAGAATTATTTGTATCGTATGGGGAAGTGTATTGGAGTCAACAAGACGTTTCTCCCACTAGAATAACGAATGAAGTCCTAGATCGCAAACGAAAAGAATCCCGTCAAGCACACCAAAGGAAAGATAGTCGATGATGATGATGTTTCCCCTGGTTCGTTCCCTTCTTCTTGGTATAAATATCCATCCATGCATCAAAATATTTATTTATATTGTATACTAATAAATAGCAATAAATTGTACTTAAACATATATATTACCATTTATCTTTTCGAATACATATTATGCTATTCTTTGTGATATATTTCGGTTCGTATTATTATTTTTCCTATTTTTAATATACGACGAATTTATTACTTATATTTTTATATTGAAGAAAATTTGTTAAAAATTTTATTATATTTTTTTTTTTATTATTAATAATAATTATTCGAAGAACAACAAACAACAAAATTCTTCTTCTTCTTTTTTGAGATATTATAATAGTCTACCTGCCTTTTCGGCGAAAAATAGTTTTCAAATGTATACGTTTAAAAAATTGTAGATTAGTTAGGAGACAAAGTCGGTTGGATTTACTTCGTGAAGTGGTATGGGAATTCAACGAATACTACCATATAGTGTAGCGACACAGAACTGAAATTGTTTACGACGTTGGGCACTTGACGTTGGGACGGGTGTATACAACGAGGGATGGGAAACGTTCTTGCCCCGTTGGTTCCAGCGGGACTGCAGCTTTCGTTTGTTTTATACTCCCTATATTACCACGAAACTTTATTTCAGTCGCACGAAAGGTGCGATGGTATCTTCGTGGTATGTAAGGACGAAGCCGTTTACTTGATGCTTGCATTCCTGTGTGCAACATTTTCCATATTCGGAGCCCTTGAAAAGCTATACGGGGGGGGAAGCGTCGCTCCGACGTCGCAGGTGACTGCACCGCGAGAAAAGCGACGGAGTTCCACCGGGAAAAATTCCCTCGTGGTGGATATTTTGAAGGCAACGTACGGAACCAACGGGAAGGAGAAAGATGTGACCACGATAGTACGATCATGGGTCAAGGATGGCAACTATTTGGAAATTGCAAAGCAGGTAAACTTTAACAACGTGTTTGGTGACCCAGCGCCTTTCCGAAGGAAAAAGTTGCGGATAGTTGCGCTGGTCAGTGGGGAGCCTTTGATAGACGTAGTTCGAGAAAGCAGAGACAAGGATTTTGTCATTGACGCCCGACATGTGGTACAAAGCCCTACGCCCGAAAGTTCACGGGTTGACGTCTCGCCACACCAGTTGGTTTCTCAGATTTCAGTGGACTTTACGGAACTGTCGAAAACGCCTTTTCACAACTTGCCAGTAGAAACGCTGCTGACTGCCTGTTTGAACGTAGGAGATGTCGTCGGCCTTTTTGGGGCTTCGTTCATGCCTGTCAGGGCAAATATTACGGACAATGTAGCAAAAATTCGCAGGGAGATAGCGAGGAGGCGGAACAACGGGGAGGTTTTGGAGGGGCAGGCGATGGTAATTGAAAATTTAATAGAGTACGAAGTTGGCAAGAAGAAGCACAAGGTAGACGGGTCCATAACGGTCTCAACCTTGTGGCTGAAAAGGGCATTGGACTTTATGGTATTTTTCTTTAACGAAATGGCGAAGAGTGACATGAAAAGTGTTGTTGCGGCAAAAGCTGCGTTTGCCAAAACTTTGTCCCCTTGGCAAGGTTGGGTGCTTCAAACGACCTGCAATGCCGCCATGCGAATGGTTCCAGCCCGCGGAAAGGTACTCAAAATTCTGTGCCCTTCGTGGGGTGAGGAGGACGGCAAGGGTGCGAAACGGTTGAATGACGCTATGAGCCATGTTTTGAAAGGAATTTTGAAAACGGGGCTAGAAAAGGTCGTAGGAGAAATGGACGCGTGGTTTATTGCCAAAGCCTTGGACTTTTCGGACAAGGCATGATGCGCGTGTAATAAATGTACACATGTAAGATATAAACCTTTAAAAATAACAGACAATTTTTCTTGTTTTAAACCTTTAAGAGTTCGTAAACATACGTTATCATAATGCGCATTTTGTTTTTTTTTCTTGTGCATCGCTTACGAAGGGTCGCATAAGCGCGTTGTCGTTGTCCCATACGCGGTAGAATGCGTAGATTAATTACACAGTCAGCCACTTCGCTTTTGTAATTCCATCATCAATTCCTGAATCTTTTGTTTCTGGCCGTCATTTTGCATCTTCAACATCTTAAACCGTCTCACGACTTCCCCAAGTTTGTTTTTCAACTGCATTTGCTGGACCTCGTAGTCGCCTTGCATTTCTCCTATCAAGGATCGGTGGGTCGTGTGGGCTACTTCCAGATCACTCTGTGCCATCGCCAAGCTCTGTTTGAGCCGCATCACTTCTGCCCCATCGCTGTCGGATCCATTGGCGCGAGGGCTTGGCCCCGGGCTGCTGCCAGAAGCACTGGCCATGTTGGCAGCCGTGGCTTGTCGAAGCTCTGTAATTTCAGACTGCAGGGTTTCGACTACCCGGGAGTGGTCGCCACTTTGCGACTCAAAAGCTTGTTTTAACTCCTTGTACGCCGCATCCCACGCCCCCAAATCTTGCATGGCTTGGTTGAGCTTGCCTTCCGCTGCGGCCAGCTGCTGCTGCAGCTGCTCGCTTCCGCTAGTGTCTCCACTGTCTTGGGGTTGGGCAGAGAGCTTGGTTTCGGCCATCCTGAGCTGCTGCTCCAAATCTCGAATTTGGGACTCGTAGCGCTGGCGGCATTCGTCCAGGTCTCCTTGCAACTTGTTTCGAACCGCGGCGTGCTGTTTTTCGAGCGCCGCCAAAGCTTCAGAATTGTTGGGCTGCTGCCCTTTGTACTGGTTGTGCAGGGCGGCGATCTCCTGTTCTTGCTGCTCTTTCAAGGCCTTGATGGCCGACTCCTTCTCTTGTCTGAACTTGGCGACTATCTGCATGGTAGACGGGCGCTGGCCAGCGTCGGCCGCTGCCGGTACACGTTGTTGTCCCGGGTCCATCGTAGCGGCAAGGGCCGCGTTGCTGTTTTCCTTAGCCTCGGGCGCCCTGGCTGGCCTTGAAGCAGCCGGTGGCTGCTGCATCTCCCCTTCGTCATCAGACATGTCGCCGACCAGTTCGACGTAAATTGCGACCAGCCCGACGGCAAACAGCGCCGCGACTACGATGATGCCGATCGAGGCAGCTACGCTGCTGCTCGCCGCCACCCTGCACCCGTCTAGTGTGCCGTTCACGCAAACGTCACTTAGAGCAAGCACAGTTTGCTCCTGCAGAAAACCCTGCAAGTTTCCGCACAAGGGCGCACTCGGCGAAGTGCTGTCGATCGACATGCACCCACCGTTTACAGCCCAAGATAAAAATGTTGCCACTGCGAAAAACGAAGTAAGAGACGGAAGCTGGGAGCAGAACAGAAACGAAAGAGCACCGACCAGCAGCAGGCATAAAACCGCTACCGCGGGGGAGTTCTCCGCGGTCTGTTCGATGCAAAGGACCCATTCTTGCTCCCCACATACATTTGCAGACAGCCGGGATGGCAATGAACTGATACTGTCGGTGTACGAAGGAGCAAAAATTACTGCCAGTAGTCCAATGGAGAGGGACGCCCAGAAGAAAATGATAGACGTCGTGCTGCAACCGTTCGGGAAGGCCTTTCCAAGAGGAACGATGGCGTACATTGCAACAAAAATAAGAGCGATTGTTCCGTACGAGACCGTCGGCGCAGGCATTTCGACCACCACGCGGTCGGGGCTTGCCACCGGCTTCGCGTTGCATTGCTCGAACAAGCCTTTGCTTTCTGCCAAGTCTGACTGGCAAACCGAGAGCTTTCCTATAAATTCGTGCTGGTCGCAATTCTTGATCGCCTCCTTGAGGCTCTCGTCGTCCGTTTGATTTTTGGAAAATTCCTTGTCTGCCGATGCCTTCTCCATACATTCTGTCAAATCAACGCCACATATGTTGTGGGCTTCCTTGGCCGTGGCCAGCTCGACCTCGCACGCGCCTAAGGCTTCGCTAGATTCCATCGGTGTGTCTTCGCCCTTGTCCGTCTTTGCGGCCGTCAAAAGAGCTTCCTGATCCTTTATTTTGTTCCACGCTTCTTCCAGTTCAGCTTTGCACGCACTGTCGCCTGCGGGTTCCTCCGCCGCTTCCACGACAGGGTTCTGCGTGCACTTGGCGAGAGCTATTTTTGTGACGTCAAGCTCCGACAGGCAGGCTTCTTTCTCGGCTCTTATTAAATTGACCGTGTCCGCGCTGTCTCCCGTTGTACCAAGGGAATCGGCCACCTCGTCCAGCGTCATCGCCTGGTCTTCTACTTGCTGCTGCGCGGTCAGCAGCGCAATCTCGCACTCTTCCTGTTTCTCTTTCAGCTGGTCAAACGAATGCTTGTTGGTGGAAAAAGCGTCCTTTGCAGAGCTCAACTCTGCTTGGCACGATGCCAGCTCTGCCGACCCCGCCGTTGCTGCCTCTCCATTATCTGCCACTTGCACGCGGGAAGCCGCTGCTTCCTCCAGCGCAGTGGCGTGGGACTCTTTGAGGTTGATCAGCTCGGCGTCGAACTCTGCTTGCTTGTTGGCCAGCTCTCCCTGGCACGTCGACAGGGCCTCGTCGTTGTCGCCTTGAGGGGATGAGGCGGCTTTGCCAACGCATTCGTCCCGTTCGACCGTCAAAGCGTTCACGCTCGCTTCCGCATCCTCCACCCTGTGCTTTAACTGAGAGTTGGCGTCGCGTAGCTCCGCCAACTCTCGCTCGGCGCGCTCCAGCGCAACTTTGCTCTTGGAAATCTGGTCGTCCTTCGACTCAATGTCAAGCTCGACGATCTTCATCTTGGCCTTGTGCTCGCTTCCAACCTCCCGCAATTTGTCTTGCAGCTTGACGGCCTTTTTTTTCTCTTTGTCGAGAAGACCCTCCTTTTCTGGGATTGACATTTCTAGCATCGTCAGCTTCGTCTTTTGAATTTTGCACACGGCCACTTCTTTTTCCATTTCCTCGATCTTGCCGAGGGCATCGTGAAGTCGAGCGTCTGCGTTCGTCGCGGGTGGCGCGTCCGAGCCCTCCGCGCTGCCGCCCACCTGCTCTTCCAACTCGCGGTATTTCTTAGCCTGTTCCTCAAGCGCTTTTGAATGCTTCTCGGCCAACGTTTTCAGCTCCTCCTCGTGCCCCGTCACCAACTGCGCCATTTCCATTTTCAGCGCCTCGACTCCGGTGGCAAACTCGTTCTTCTCTTCTGTAATCTTTGCCACTTCTTCGCTGTGCTCCTTTGCCAACTCAGCCTCCCTGGCCTTGGCATCCGCGCCGTCCACTTGTTCGGCCACCGCCGCCGCGGCCGCCGCCGCTGCTTTCGCTTCTACCAGCTTTGCCTCGTGCTCTTGTTTTATCTGCGACAACACTTTGTCGTGCGACTCCTTCAGCTCTGCCTCGAGCTTCTTCAATTCCTCGGAATGCCCGTCTTTCAACGCCTGCATGGCGCTGAGCTCCACTTCCAGCTTCTTCAGTTGCTCCGAGTGCTCGTCCTTCAAGCCCTGGACAGAGGCCTCTCCGTGCTCCTTCAGCGCCTGGTCGTGCTTCTCCTTCAGGTCAGCTTCGAGCTTCTTCAGCTGCTCCGAGTGCTCGCCTTTGATGCCATTTAACGCGCCCTCATGCTCCTCTTTCAAGGCTTGGACCACCGTGTCCTTGAGCGCGCTGCCCTCTTCCTTGACTTTCGCGAGCGCCCCCTTGTGCTTTTCTTCCCACGCCTTGTCGGCCGCCTCCATTTCCTGCTTTAGCGCAAATTCCGAGGCTATCGTCGCCTTTACGTGGATGCTATGCTCGCCCCGAAGGGTATCCAGCTCCTTGACCGTGTCCCTCATGGCGTTCTCCATCTTGGCGATTTCGGCCTGGTGGGCCTCTCGCTGCTTCGTCAACTCTTCGTCCGCCGCGCCGACCGGGCGCGAGTCGTCCGCCCTCGGCGCAGGCTCCGCCGGCGCGCCGTCCGTGCAAATCCTGCAGCTTTTGGGGCACAACGTTTTCACGTGCTCGCTCTTCTCGCACAGCTTGAGTTTGTTTGCCATTTCATCGCACGAGTACTTCCCCGTGACGGGCTTGTCCTCGCACACGCCATCCACGCCCGCCGGGCCCCACGAGGCCAACAACAACAAAGCCAAGGTGGCAAAAAAGCAAAGTTTCCCGCCGCCCCGCATTTTGCAAAACGAACGTAATTGACAAAGAATTTTCTACCAGTTCGATCCGTCGTTCGGTTCTTTTTAATAATTATTCCGTTCCATAAACATTCATTATATTGATTTCCATAATTATTTAAACACGGTTGTATTGATTTTATTTCACACAATGCTTCTTATCATATCCCAATAGTTTAATTCTAATTTAAAAAAAAAAAAGGATAAAATAAAAAAAACAAAAAAAATAATAATAAAAATAAAATCATCTTCTCATCCATCCGTCCGTCCAACAAAAATCATCACCGACCTGATATTTTAAATTTATTAATTATAGGGTGGTTATAGGACTAATTATTTTGTGGTGGTTTCGATGGTGGAAGAGCACCGAGGAGGGAGGACGGAGGAGGAAGGAGGAGGAGTAGTTTTTTTATTTTTTTAGAGAAGAAGAAGAAAGAAGAAGACGAATCGAATCAGTGTGATGATGATGAAAATGAAGAAGAAGAAGTCAAAACAAAAAGAGAGAATTAGAAAATGTATATATACTATATGATGTAAATTTGGGAATGAAAATAATGAAAGAGAAAGTAAGAAATACATCCTGGTGTGTTCGCATTATCACCAGAAGAGCTTTACGACCGTTTTCTTTCTTTCTTCCATTTATTTTCAAACTACTACTTCTTTTGTAAAGGATGTCGACGGCCGGTGCGGAGAAAATCGTTGCGGAAAATATTGACGCGGACTCGTGGTTCAACGAGAAAGAACTTATGTGGCCAGGGCAGCGGATGTGTTTGAAAGTTAGCAAGCTGCTTGTAGATAAAAAGACCAAGTACCAGCACGCACAAGTGTTCGATTCGGAAACGTACGGCCGAGTCCTGGCGCTGGATGGGACCATACAAGTGACGGAGCGGGACGAGTGCGCGTACCAAGAAATGATAGCCCACATCCCAATGTTCACCCACCCCAGCCCAAAGCGCGTGCTCATTGTGGGGGGCGGGGACGGGGGCGTTTTGAGGGAAGTGTGCCGCCACTCGGTTGTCGAAGAAGTGGTCATGTGTGAAATTGACGAAGAGGTGGTCGGGATCACCAAAGAGTACTTTGCCAGGTCGACGGCGACGGCGTTCGACGACCCGCGCCTGACTCTTCTGTTCCAGGACGCGGCCGACTTCATGGCGACCCGGGAAAATTATTTTGATGTTATTATTGTAGATTCGAGCGACCCGATAGGGCCAGCGGCGACCCTGTTTGAGGAATCGTTTTACTTTAAAAAGAAAACGGCGCTGCGCGATGGCGGGATCATTTGCTCCCAGGCAGAATGCATGTGGTTGCATTTGGACTTGATTTCTGAATTGGTCACGTTCAGCCGAAGAATTTTTGACCAATCCAAATACTGCTTTACTTGCATGCCAACCTACCCAGGCGGGCAGATTGGATTTATGCTGTGCTTCAAAGCTGGAGAATCTGCCGCCGCCGTTGAACTTGGAAAAATGGGGCGAGACCCACCGGAGGCCATTCTTTCACAACTGCAGTATTACAACGCAGACATGCATGCCTCCGCTTTTCTTTTGCCACAGTTTCTTAAAAAGAAATTGGAAGAAAAGAAAGAACAGAACAAGTGAGATTAATATCTCTGTAAGAAAAATAAGACGAAGTATAGTGTAACAATAGTTAAGAATGGCACGAATCTTTAAATATTTCACCAAAGGATTTTATATCCTTGTTCGTAAGAGTAAAGAATGAAGTCGTTTCTTCTTCTTTCCTTTTTATTTTTCCAATAAGTTAGTAATCTATATGGCGACTCCCCATATTATACCGTAACCGTAGACTGTACGGTCGGTTGCCTTTTATTCTATTTATTGGACTTAAAGGGTGGTCCGTCTACCCCTCCCTCCCTGACTTATGGTGTCTGGTATCATCAAAACAATAATTCATAGTCAGTCGGTCATCATATTTATATTTTAATATAATAATTAGTAGTAGTATAGTGGGTGGTGTAATAATAAAAATAAATAATAATCCAACAACAAATTCAAACATCATTCATCATCGATCATCAAAACAAACAAACAAAAAATCGAAAGTTCAACTCTTCCAACACTTTCAAGTTACGGTACTTTTAAATAGTAGTCGTGTCTATATACGAAGTCTTCACATACTATTTAAAATACGTATATAATTTGTCATAGTACAGAAAATACCTCTTTCAGTTAAAGAAAGATAATTCATTTGGAAAAACCAACCACGTTAGGCGAACATTATTTAATTTTAACGAGAAAAGACTGTTGTAGGATCACGCCGCCGATTGTAGAGCACGACCAAGAAACTGGTCGGCAGCAGCATGTCAAGAAACACGAGGCCACCATACAATGCCGAACAACGGAAAGTTTTGGTAGCGCTGTGCGACACCTACATTCCCAAGCTCAGCGCTGGCGACACGAGTGAGATAGTTGAAGCGGACAAAGAATTCCACCGGGCGAGCGGTTTGGTGTACGGCCGGCACCGGGGGAAAACGGTAGCGGAGTTCTGCCAACGCTCTGCCGAGGATGTCAACACGGCGTTGAAAGTAGAACGAACGATTCTTGATCATTTACCGAGCGACGCAGTTTGGGAAATTGGGTTGCTGCTGACGGCATTGTCGACGTCCGCGGGAACTTTAGTCCTAAGCAACGCCTCGCACGCGTCGCCATTTTACACCCTGTCTCAAAAATCCAGGGAGAACATGATCTCTTCATTCTCGTCCAGCTGGCTGGCGGATAAAAGGAAGGCGTTTACTTTGCTGAAGGGCATAATTGTACTGAATTTTTTGGGCGTAGTGCCCCCCCAAAGGCTGAAAAACCCCAGCTGGGACGTTCTTAATTACGACTTGCCCAGAACCGCCGAGGAGGTCCGAAGCAGCCGGAACCACGATGAATTCGTCTATACCATGATGAACAAAGATGTAACGGGCGACGTGGAGATCGACGTGGACGTCGTGATCGTCGGCAGCGGGTGCGGTGGCAGCGTCATGGCAGCCTTGCTTTCAAAATCGCAAAAGGTATTGCTGTTGGAGAAAAGTAAGTACTACACCTACGATGAGATTGATGGGACTGAGGAGCAAGGGTTCGATAAGCTTTACGAACGCGGAGGCACGGTGCTCACGGAGGACACCGGGATCGCCGTGCTCGCCGGTTCGGCGTTCGGTGGGGGCTCCGCCGTCAATTGGGCGTGCTGCCTGGCAACGCCGTCCTACGTTCGAGAAGAGTGGGAGCACCGGTACGGGCTGAAACGGTTTGGGCCGTCGTCCCCGCCCTTTACTAGGGCGCTGGAGGCCATTGGCAAGCGTATCGGCGTCAAGGATGGAAGCTCGATTGCTCACAACAAAACCAACCAAATGTTTTTAGACGGGTGCAAGGCTTGTGGGTACGAGGCGACGACTGCGGGCCAAAATATGAAAACGACGACTGCGAATGCCCCCGGTGCCGGGTCCATTTGCCTTGGAGACAGGTATGGGATAAAGAACAGCACCCCTGAAACGTTCTTGCAAGACGCTGCACGCAACGGCTGCAAGTTTGCAGACCAATGCTATGTGTCACGGGTGGTCCACGACGGCCGGAGAGCGACTGGCGTTGTGGGCACAATCGTTGGCCAGGATGGCAAAAGTTCCTTCAACCTCACGGTCAGGGCTAAAAAAGCGGTAATTGTCTCGTGTGGGGCCATCAATACCCCAGCGCTGCTGTTGAAATCTGGGGTCCCAAATAGAAACGGGATGATTGGAAAGAATCTTCGGTTGCATCCTGTGGTTGGGTGTGTATCCGTAGTCCCAGAAGACGTACGTGTATGGGACGGCGCTCCCATGTCCACTGTTTCAAATGCAGCAGCCGCGGGGCAAGACGGCAGCCACTACGGGGTCAAGTTGGAGTGCCCTTCCGTGCACCCCAGCTTTGGTGGGGCACAGCTGCCGTGGTTGAGTGCCGCAGACTTCAAGAAAAATGTACTACGGCTGCCGAACGCGTTCGTTACGATAGCCTTGTGCAGAGACAAAGGGAGCGGCAGTGTGACCGTAGACAAAGATGGGATGCCTAGGCTGCACTACCCACTTAGTGTCCACGACAGGGATTCGTTGGTAGAAGGGGCAGAAAAGCTTGTCCGCGTGTCGGCTGCTGTCGGGGCAACGTCGGTGATGAGTTCTGTGATCCCACACCGAGGGGTTGTGGAGCTTCCCGGCACCGACGAGGAGGTGAAGCGAAGGGAGGCGATTGACGAGTACATAGATGACATTAAAAAGTGCGGGATCACTGCAAATTACAAAAACAATTTGTTTTCTGCGCACCAAATGGGGACAGCAAGAATGAGTGCAACGCCAGGGCGCGGGGTCACAAAAGATACGGGAGAGCTTTGGGCAGTACATGGCTTGTATGTGGCTGATTCTTCGCTGTTTCCTACTCCAAGTGGTGCGAATCCTATGGTCACAACATTAGCGTTGACGTATGACATGGCCCAGCGGTTAGAACAGAAACTGAATGGTAGCCGATGGACAGATTTCCGCAGCGAACGTGCAAAACTGTAAGAGTGTGCGTCAATTTTATATTTTGCAATTTTTTATTTTACGTTTATGGGAAGGGTGTGGTTTGTGTCATACGAAGTATTTGCCTTTGCTATTCTGATGTATTACGAAGTACTCGTACCATTTTAGTTAAAAAAGAAAAAGACGACCGTAAAATGCAATGGTTGGCTCCTGTTCAATAAAGTGTTAAGTGTCCTTGGCGCGAAAACAAATCCGACACGAATTTCAAAGTATGGAAGCGTTCTGCCCGGAAATGAAAAACGGAAGCAAGGGGGATGCCTAACGGCATATGTTTAGACCAGGCGCTCGGTCCGCTCACGATATCCGATCCTCAACAAACGTTTATAAACTGTTTGACCTCAATTGACGTGGAATTGCGGTTCCTAGGGACAATTTATTAATAGCTAGCCGTTTACTATTAAAGTAGTATATGGGGATAATGCAGTTTCGAGCGAATGTTCGTATCGCTTTCTATTTTTCCAACTCTTTGCGCATAGCCGCCTCAATGGCCGAAGCGAGCTGCTTAGCAGCGGTGGCGACCGTATCATCCTGCACCTGTGCTTTGACTGCGACTGCCCGCTTTGCGCCAATTGAGTTTTTGTAAGCCCATATAGCCAACACTGTTAAGATAATCGCTGGAATATAGGTGACGCAGTTGGCAAAAGGAATGTGGAGGACGGCGTCTTCTCTTGCAAATGGTGACTCAAAGCTCAGGGAGTAACTCCCTGCAATAGACATGCAGATAAGCGAAACCATCGACATTGCAAACAAAACCATAATAGCAGGCACTCCAATTTGCTCGAATTTTTGAGCAGCACGTTCACCCTGATCTGCAGCACTGAAAAGAAATGATACGTAAAGAGCCATATTTCCAAGGAGCCCTGCAATAAGGAGGCCAGTCGCGGCTGCTGCAAGGTAGCCGGGGTAACTTGGACGGTAAGTCCCAGGGTGGAGATTAACGTATGCATACGTATACTTTTGCGGAAAGTCTTCAAACAGGACAGGAACCATCGCGGCGAACTTGTCATCCAGTAAAAACTCTTGCATGATTTTTGGGGGTTGTGCTTCCCATCGCTTCTGGAATCCATGTAGCAACTCGTATTCCATATCAATACTTTCGCCGACATCAATAGGAAGAGTAAAATCATAATTTGTCTTGTTCAGAACGTTGTGCATGTAGCCTCGGAACCCTTGCGCCCGACATGCACCCATAAACGTTGTGTATGGCAAAGCTTGTGGTGTCACTAAATGTTGAAGCTCAATAGATATGGACAAAAGGAATGCACAAACAACACCATGCATCTGGGCAAGAGAATCATACTCCGAAGCGGTTAGCGACATATTTATTTGTTCTGTGCCTTACGTGTTACGTTATAACGTGTTAATGTGTTTTAGTTTCGGGAAGCGGGGGGCGGCGGCGGGGGTTTACTAAAATACGTTTGTTTTGTTTCTAAAAAATCTGAAAGGGGACTTTTTATTGAACGTTTTAGAATTATTTATGGTGCAAATTCCACATAAATAATTTCTCCATTGTGAGCGTGTAACTGGTGCGAGTTTCCACGGGCGGTTTGGAACTTTTTTCCATTCAACTTTATCGTCTCAAAACTTTTTACTTGTTGAACTTTTTGTGACGCTGTAGTATGCAGCGAAAATAAAAAAATGCTTATCGTTATCGTCACAAATCTTTTTAGTTGTTGAAAATTCTCTTATTATTTTTGTTTTTTCTCCCATATAGACACACTACTGTCAAAATATAATTAAGGGGGGGTTCTCCTAACGAGCGGAAAATTCGTCCTACCGAATAATACCTATTGTTTTTGGGTTTTGGTGTTTTAAGGTTGCCCAAAGGGGAGGACTTAAAAAAAATAATAAAATCGGTATTTGTTTTAAGGGGTTTAAACACACTTTTTTAAGTAATTTTTTTTTTTTTTTGTGATGGTAATTAGCTGTTAAAGCTGTTCAACGGTTGAAATTTAGAAAATGACCAAGATCCCCCCATATACTATTACTTAATAATTAAAATCTAAAACAAAAAATTGGCTGTTCTTTAAGTGATTAAAAACAAGAAAATTGGCTGTTATTTAAGTAATTAAATTTATATTGTTTAAAAAATTATTTCGAAAAATATGTATATATGTACAAAGTAAATAAAATTCTAGTGTGACCAGACAGTGTGCGAAAACGTTGAAACGCCTTATCGTCGGTGGTACATGTCAACTAGGTCTTTCGGATTCAACCCATTCTCTTTTGCATACTTTGCAACTTTGGTCAAGTTTTGTTGCAAAGAGTCGCTGGTCCAGGGGTACGTTTCTTTCGGGTCCATTTCGTGCATGTAAGGAATATGATTGGATGGCCATTCCCCATTCTCGTCTTGGAATGGCTGTGGCGCCACGGCTTCGAATGGAATTGGAAACGTTGAATAGGTAGTTCCATCGTTGCCGTTTGAGACTTTTGGGTCCTTGCCAACGCACAAAATGTTCGTCTCTGTCTCATGAAACAGCACGCCCATTTCCCAATTTCTCATCAGCAGCCGCCCATTTTCCCATTTTCCTTGCGCTCCAATGGACAAGCAGTCGCTTCCGAGCTTTATCCATCTCAAACGATCCACGCCTTCATCGATCACGTTTGACGGTTTACGGTCATACAACCGCATGTACAGTTTCGTGTGGGGTACTAGACTTTTTAATTTTTCTTCATGCTTGTAAATATAGAAACTGTTTTCCAACGGACCGTCTTGCCCCATGGAAAGAAAGCACGACGAGCTCATGAAAACGCAACCGTCATTTTCTTGGTTTCCCACACCATTCCTCCCGGGGTTTAAACCATCCATTAGTGGCCAAATCAAACGATCCTCGGGGAGCGTCACGTCGCTGGGGTCTCTAAGAGAGTGAATAAGAGAAGAATATTGCACACCGTCAAATTGGAATCCAATGCTTGTCGGCTGGAGCACCAAGTTTCCTAGCGGTCGCGCGCCGTGCCTCTGCGCAACTTGTGCGGTAGAAGGGAAGCCCGAATTTAGAATATGCCGAAGCTGCATGTGACCATAGCGCTCGTTTACATGCGTCATCCCTTCTCTAGAACCAGGAATACTTGTCAGCAAAGACACGTTTGAAGTGGAGAAGTCGTACCTCCCCAGAACAGATTTCACGTCTCCCCCAAGGTTATGATTGAAAAAGTTTCGGAATGGCATCGTCCCATACCCTGGGTCCAGCGCAGAGTTCGCTGCGTCCAAATAGTCCAGCAAACGTGTTCCAAATTCAGACTTTTTTCCCGTCGCACAAGCGTGCTTGGCAAATACTTGCACCCAACTAGCATCGATGGTAATTGGTCTTACAAGGTTCCCAGTAGCAACGATTACGTGGACTTGGTCGTGCGTAAAAAGAAGCGCAAATTTGCTGTGGTACGTCCCACGGGGAGCCGGAACTTGGTGCACGGAGAAGTTTCCCGGCAGCTCGATGCTGCGTGGCTCTTCGTCGTCGTCACTCTCTCCATCCCTCCTTTGTCGCTTTCTCGGGGGTGTCCCGTCCGCTCTGACTGGTGCACTCTTTGAAGCTTGCAATTGCCGATGGGACGCAGCATCCCCATGCAATATAAATGTAGGGATGGAGCACTGTGTCAAACGAAAGTCACTGCCAGTGACGTATTCCAAGTTCACCCTGAAGGTAGACAGCACAGCAGCTCGAAGCTTCCCTTTGTCACACAGGTCATTTATATATTTGCGAAGGTCGAACGTGTTTTCATTGATCCCGACATGGTCTATTGTTTTGCTTTTCAAAACGGCCTCATCTAGCGTGTTCCGGTAGAAAATCGAGGGCGAAAATGAGGCAGGTTTAACAGCCGCACGCAGGGCTGCCTGGGAAGAGCCCCGCTTCTTCGACCCAGCTTTCGGAGCTTTCAGAGACGAATCTTCGGTATCTTCCTTTTCCCAGTAATCAAAAAAACCTGGAGAAAAGTTGGAAGGTTCCGCGTATTGGAAGCTAACGTTTAACTTACGTGCCATAGTCGCATCTTCGAAATGATCTAGTCCAATCATGAACACCTCGCTCGGCCGGGTTATTTCCAGATCATTTGTGGCTTGCTGCAACATACCAGTGGCAGGCTTTCGCCACGAACGTTGCCATTCCGGCTTCTTGTACAGTGCAGCGTTGCGCCCAGCCCGCATTGAATCTGTTGGAAACCATTTCGCTGACTTCAAAGCGCGTTCGGATTTGTCCTTGTGCGATTGATACGAAAACGAAACGTACGTGCGAACAATCCCCGCAGTGGACGGCCCAGGGTAATGTTCCTGAATAAAACTAGACATCATCTCGCGTGCCATCCTTTGCCTTTCTGTAGACGCTTCGATAGTCCGGTATTTGTTTGGGTTCTTGCCCCACCCTTCCTGTTCCATAGAATTTCGTAGCCCTACTCCTCCATCGTTTGTTAAAATGCTGATGCTGGGGACTTTGATGCCCTCGCGACTGCAATGCTGTATAAGCGCACGAAAAAAATACTTTCTCCCCTTTTTGAAAGTGCAAGGGCTCAAACCTTTTTTCAGATGCGCCTTGCTCAATTTTTTGAACTGAAACAGGCACTCAATACCACCGATAATGATTACTTTCTTTTGACTAATTGCTTTGACCATTTCCATTTGCTGCAACCTTGCACCTTCTGCTGCCTCCCGCCTTTCCTCAAAATCCACGACCATTTTTGCCTTGACTGCACCTATAGTCTCCCGCAGCTGCGCCAATGCGTTTGTATCGCCAATTATCAACCGCCGAAGCTTCTCGCCGTGGTGGAGCATTACTGGGATCAGTAGGGGCGCGGTTTTGCCGTTTCCCCTGCCTATTCCGAGAGATCTGTGTACGACGGCATCAAAAATGACCAACAAAGGTAGTGTTGGCTCTCCTATATAACCGAGTTGCCCCGAATGTTCCGCGCTTTTCACCGCCAGTCTCGTGCTTTGGTAGGCCAACCCCGCAATCTCTTTCGATTCGGCCGTGTCTAGGATCTTTACAGTTTGGCAATACTCTGAAATCAAATCTAGCAACGGGTTGCCTATGGGTTGAAGTTTTCGCATTTCTACCAATGCCTTGTTCGCTCGCCCTTTGTGGCTAGGCGACGAAGAACAGAATAGGACGGCAACGGGCAGCGGGTTAGTGTCGTTGCGCTCCAATATTTTACAAATGTCCATCACAACAGCGCTTCCCCCAATGTACTTTAGTAACTCGTCTCTGTGGTACATGCTCGGATTGCGACGAAAATGGGGCTCCAAAAATTTGCCCAGCTCTGTTACCTTCCCATCTATCGAGACTGCTCCCTCGCTCTCGTAATCCAGAGACGGAACGACAACCGGTAAGACTGTGCCCTGACACGTCTCGTTTCCCACGATAAAGACACCAAGCTCGTACGACGTGCATGTGATTTTTTCGGCCCCATCCCTGTCGCTCCAAATGCGACCCCACGCGTTTTGAGAGCAATTGTGGGAGCCTATGTACAGCCATGACCGATCGAATCCTCCTGAAACCGAGCTGGCGCCCGGTGGCGAGGAACTCCTGGGCGCGCTTGCAGTCAGCCCTACCATGCACTTGGCATGCAGCAAATACTTGGCGCGACCCTTCGGTAAACGCAAGGCAACCGCAATTTTTGACATCCAGCTTGGAAACCCTCCGGAAGGCACACACAAACCGTTCACACCGCTTAGTCCTTCATTCGCGACGATTTGCCGCACGGACGGCCAAATGAAATGCAGGCAAGAAAATGGTACTCCAACGGCGGCAGAAAGGGACTTCCAGAATGGCTGTGTTAATTTGCCGACGGATGAGGATACGTATTCAACCTTGTCTACTTTTTTGGCCGAAAAGAACTGGTCTCTCAATTGACGAAGGCGCGCTAGTCCATACAGTTGGGCACCCGTTGCTTCGCCGTTGCCAGCCGCCGTTGCCGGGTGTGTCCCCGGAACAGAGGCAACCAGGTGGTAAGATTTGTTTACGATGTCAAAATTGCACCTGCATAAAATATTTTTCCAAGGATTAAGGAGTTTGTCGGACAGCGGATCATTGAGGGGCTTCATCTTTTCCAACACATCCGCCAGGCTCCCCCCCAAGCCTCCTCCAGGGGGAACGGACCCGGGGCCGTCCTCGCCAACGAATTTTACGTCGCACACGAAGAACACTTGACTCTGCCTCCCACCCTTTTGTACGAGCCCGTCTGCGTCGTCCGTGTTGCAGCTCGAGACAATCACACGGACGCGGTTGTTGTCGTACTTTAAAAGATAGAGTTTGTTGTGCTGTATTCCATATTTGTTTCCTTGATAGACCGATGGTGACCCCGACGGAAAATGAGGCCATACCAAATGTGTTTTGTCATTCAAATACTTTTGGATCCCTTCCGATTCCCTGGACCGATCATAATGGTCAACAATGACAAGCTGTTTGAACGATGGGCTCTGAAATGCTTCCCGAAAAATTATTTGTACCGTCGCTGGATCGTGACCGAAGGTTGTAAAGAGGCACGAGGTTAAACCGCCCGGATCGCAAAGCTCTAAAAAATCGGTGTCCGTGTCTGTTCCAGGCCCGTCAGCGAGATAATTCAAAAGAACTTTGCCCTTCCAGTATCGCTTCGCTCGCCGTTGGCGCAGCCCTGCCGGGTCCCTCGTGGGGGTGGGAATAGCCTGCGCTTGAGCCTGCGCGAGGGCTTGCATGACCTGTTCGATCGGGAGGCCTGCAAATGTCGATGCCTCATTGCCTGTTGCTGCCGAGCCGCTGGATGCGACCGTTGCTGCGTATTGGTGTATCTCTTCTTGCTGCAACCTTTGTGCCAGTTGTAGACTTGGGTTGCTAGTTTCCCCACCCGCGCGGCTGTTCTCTTGGGCCTGCAGTCTCATTGCCAACGCTAAACTTGGGTCCAATACGTCAGAGGATCGACTTTCTTCTCTTTCTAAACGCCTTGCAAGTTTAAGGCTTGCTTCCAAACCGGTGTCCTGCGCATCATCGTCACTACCCCCCTGGGTCAAATCAATGACAGGTTCCACCATCACCTACGGACTGAAAAGACCAAATCGGTCGACCACTTTTGAATCAATGTTTTCGGGTCGTTGAGTAAATTTTAAAAAATAATAAGACGGTAATAACGAAAGGCAAATATGACAATCGACCGCACTCATTTAATTATTCCGTTGCTTCTTTTCCGCATTATTATTACATTTTTAACATGTGGTAAATCTATAAAAATAATATATTAATTATTGAATTTTGTTGAAAATTGGAGGAGGAGGAGGATGATGATGGAGAGAAGAAAAAAAGAAGAAACAAGAAGAAGAAGAAGAAGAAGAAGAAACAAGAAGAAGAAACAAGAAGAAGAAGACGAAGAAAGAAGAAGAAGAAGAAGAAGAAGAAAAAAAAGAAGAAAAAAGAACCGCTGTTATTACATTATGTACTTGATTGTAATTGTTTATATTCTTATGATAGGATTATCTATTCGTCGTCTAATAATATATTTAATTTTATAATACCGGTAAAAAAGAGGGGGGGCGTAGGAGGGAGAAGAAGCAGTAAGTATATGAAACAGTTACCATCAATAAAACAGAGTAAGCAATTAATTAAGAAGGTTTCCCGGAGGCGGAGTCATCCATCCAATCAAAAACGGGAAACATACATTTTCGTCCAACACCACAGCACCCCAAACATTCACATATATTTTCATTCATCTTTTTCACTGCAAGTGCCATTGGGTCCCCAAGCTTTTCCAGCATAGCCTCGCACTTCTCTTCCAACGACGGAAAATTCCCCCCAAACGTTCCATCGAGCGGAAGGTTCAATTTGGAAACGTCTTCACGGTGCAGATCGTTTTCTCCACGCGTGTTGGAGTACTTGTCTTTATGGATTGGGGCATTGGCCATGCGCCCTTCTAAAATTTTATCATTCGCCAAATTTTTGCATTTTGCTTCGTCAATTTCTACATGAACTTGTACGTTCGCTTCCATGCACTGTTTGCAGGCACGGTCTGCCGCGTCCTTATCGTATGTATCGTGCCGGCACTGCGTGTACGGCAGGACCGATTGAGGGTACGTGTTGTCAGGGAACTGGGCCCGCTCTACCCATCTGTACATCATTTTGTTCTTCTCGCAACATTGGCTTTCCGTGCATCCTTCAGAAATAACCATCCGGCACAGCGCGGAGGACCATGGCTCATGGTTTAAATACGAAAAGTCGCCGTTGCCGGTCACAAAACACCGCGCCCCGTTTATCAAACAAAGCGGTTCACAAAAATCTTTCTTGCACTGCTGTAACATGTCTGGCGTGCTGAAATCCCCGGCATTGTTTGTATTACACATCTTATTGGGCAAACCGAAGCAAACGCCATCTTTCACCTTGCCATGTTCTTCGGGGGGTCTCAGCGATGGCACATGACGTTTCGCGATCAACCCCAGCTCGTTTTCAAAGACTTCCGATGAGCCCGGGACTCCGGCAACTTGTTGCTGCACCGGTATTGCCGTTGCGACGGACAAAACAAAGAACCCCAAGGCAAGGTTCAACTTTAACATGTTTATCAACGGCGAAGGTTAATATTTTACTCCAGGTAAAAGACGAAGTAAAAGTAAAAGAGCAAGTTTGCCGTTTCAAGCATTGGTCGTATTGAACCAATTCACGCAATCCTAAAAGTAACAAACAACTTTGAAGTTTGTAAATATTGAACTGATTATTAAATTAATAATAAGAAAGAATTGGTCCCCCCCCCCCCCACTTCCCACTTCTTCTCATTTCATTGTGGAATTCTCAGTTACCAAACCCTAACCCTAACTTGGTACTCTTACATTAACTTTTAACTCAGGGCTACCCTAACCTTAACCTTAACCTTACTTAATTTACATAGATAATATATTGTACTATACTAAATATAATAACTACGATTATGATGTAGTAGTATACATAAATTATTATACTTGTATGATTTATTTCCCTATAATTATTTTCTAGGTGAATTAAAACCATTTCACCCAATTAGCACTTGAAGTCAGAAGAAGGTTGTTTTTTTCTTCCGTTGTGAAATTTACCATTCATTCCTTCCTTCCTTCCATTCCTTCATTCCTTCTTAAACGCGCGAAAAAAGGATTTTCTCCTAGATGCTGTTACCTGTCCAAAAAAAATTACTTTTACCGTAGCCGCACATTCTTAATTTTTTTTATTTTTTAATTAATAAGGAAATGAATATATTTCCAATAATATATTATTCTTATTAATACATTAAATAGCATAATAGTTTTAATAATAAATTAGGATTAGATTCCATTAAATCCTAATTTTATTCATTTCTCAGGATTACCTTCCTTCCTTTGATTCCATCCGTAAAACGTCTTTTTTTGTTTTAAGATTTTCGCATTCGTATGTCTATCGTGTGTTCATGTTAAATTGAAAAGTTCAGTGTGAAACTCGATTTTTTAATCTTTTTTTCTTCTTCAGGAATCCCTCAGAATGTCTATCGTGTGTTCATGTTATCAAAAGGTCTTTTTTTTTTTTCCGACACAGAAGAAAAAAAGGATATTTTCTTCTTTTTGTTTTAACTACTACATCATAATAACAGGAAGGGACAAGCAACTTTTACTTCACTTGTACCGATCGGTTTACACGCGGAAGGTGTTTGACACCGCTTCCCGTAGAAGTAGTAAATGTTAAAAATGATTGAGGGAGTGGGAGAAAAAGAAAACTACTCTTCAACCAAACTATATTAGTTAACATATTTATTTGTTTTCAAAGTTATCAATTCATCATGAAGATCACAGCAATTGTTATGGCCGCCTTGTGCGCGGTCGTCGCCGCCAAGCCAGAAGCCCGCAACCTGAAGCTTATGGCCAGTATCACCGTTGACCTTGACTCCGAGGAAGTAGACACCAAGACCAAGTGGAAGGCCTGGAAAGGTAAATTCGGCAAGGTCTACAAGACCCTTGAAGAAGAGGCCAAAGCCATGAGCACCTTCTCCGCCAACGATGCCTTTGTTATCGAACACAACAAGCAAGGCCACTCCTACACCGTAGGCCACAACGAGTTCTCCGACTTGACCTCCACCGAGTTCGCCAAGATGTACACTGGCTGGAGAGATGCCGACAAGCAGATCAACCGCGAAAAGAACTACGACATGTCCCTCCTGACTGCCGCCGCCCCAAAAAGCATCGACTGGTCGCAGAAGGGTGCCGTAACCCCAATCAAAAACCAAGGCCAATGCGGTTCCTGCTGGGCCTTCTCCACCACCGGTTCCGTCGAAGGTGCATACCAAATCGCCACCGGAAACTTGGTCTCCTTGTCCGAACAAGACTTGGTAGACTGCGACAAAGTCGACCACGGCTGCCAAGGTGGTTTGATGGACAACGCATTCAACTTCATCATCAAGAACGGTGGTATCTGCTCCGACGCCGAACTCCCATACCAAGGAGTTGACGGACAGTGCCCGTCCCCAGCCTGCAAGAACGCGGTCACCATCACCGGCCACGTCGACGTCCCGAAAATGAACGAAGACGCCCTTGTTGCCGCCATCGGCAAGAACCCAGTCTCCGTTGCCATCGAAGCCGACAAACCAGCATTCCAAATGTACAAATCTGGTGTATTCAACAACACCGGGTGCGGAACCCAATTGGACCACGGTGTACTTGCCGTAGGTTACGGAACCATGAACGGACAAGACTACTACAAGGTCAAGAACTCCTGGGGCGCAGCATGGGGTGACCAAGGTTACATCTACATGGCACGTGGATCCAACATGTGCGGTATCTCCCAGTGCGCCAGTTACCCAACTGGAGCCAAGAAAGCAAGCGGCGCCGGTCCTTCCCCAGGCCCGTCCCCAGGCCCAAGCCCAGGCCCGTCCCCAGGCCCAAGCCCAGGCCCGTCCCCAGCCGGCACCCACTACGGTGATCCATACCAACACGCCTGCGAGGCCAAGGAAGAAAACGTAACCATCACCGGTGTTAAGGGCGCATTCTGCTCCCCACCATGCACGTTGGGCATCATCTGCCCATCGGACAAGCCAACTGGTGTTACTGCCAAGCCGCAATGCGCACTTCAGACCTCTGCCGGTGCCAAGTACTGCGCCTTGATCTGCTCCCCAAGCACCGACAAAAAGAGTCTTCGTGCCGGTGACGCCCAGTGCGGTGCCGACGCAAGCTGCAAGCCAATCAGCGGTGTTGGACTGTGCACTTACGACCAGTAAATGATGTCGCGTTGTGCATGGAGAAGAAAGTTTCCATAGTGTTCCCAAAAGTAATGGGGTTTTAGTGCTGGACACGACAGGCTGCGAATCATCTTGGGCATTCCCAAATTATTTGTAGCCACGAATGTGCGTTTTATCCAAGCGAATCAAAAAAAGTAAAATCAACTAAATATTACCGAAGACTACGTAAAACTTTTTCTTTTCTGTAAAAAAGAAAACATTTTCATTACAAGTATTTACTAAGCTTACCTCTTGTACAAATTTATACACGCACCGAACACCCTGGGCGCACGCTGTCGTGCTCACACGAGCCTCGAGAGCAATTCGAAGTTTGGGCTGCCCCACCCCGTGGCAGGGTCCCAGCCCTCAGTGGCCGTGAACCCGTATTTCGAACCTCCATTGTTGCATCCAGTTATCACATCGTTGAATGCCGTCGGGTTCTTGTAGATAAAGGGGTTTAAGAATCCCAGGGGTGGCTTGCCGGCCTTGAATCGAATGTCGTTAAGCTTTGCAAATACGGCTGCCGTGACGGGGGTAGCGGCAGACGTGCCGTCCACGCCGCTAAAGCTGCCCTCCATCACAACGCAGTACATGTTCACTTCGCCACCGAGCGCTGCGACGTCCGGAAAGCCGCGGCCGGTATTGTTCCAGGCGTTCGTGGGAGGGCAGTTCGGGCAGTCGTTTTTGTACGCAGCGACTGCGTCGGCTTGCCAGCTGGGGATTCCAAACGTATTCGAAAATCCACCCCCGCTGCCTTTCCACGTCGTCTCGTTCCCGATGACGCTCTTCGTAGCAAAGTTGGTGCCCCCCACAGAAGTAATGTAAGGGGAGGCGGCAGGGAAGCCTGGGTGAAAGTGCTTCGTGAAGATGCCACAGCCTTCGCGACCGCAGACGCCTTGGTCGCCAGACGCGAACAGGATCGATAGCCCGCGCACACCGAGCGCTTTGAACTGAGTATTGCACGACTCCATGTACCCAACCCCCGTCTGCTGCGACTCGTCATTGCCGTAGCTGACGCTGTTCACTAACGGGGGGTCGTCCATTGCGCTGAGAGTCTGGGCCCAGTGCAGCAACGAGTATGGTTCCGAGTACACGTTTGTGAGCGGGATAGCGCCACCCAATGACTTGATGTATTGAATGTCCAGGAGGGCCTCTGCCGACGGGCCGCCGTATGGGGGCCCCCCAACTTGCTTTTCCACCGTGATGTTTTCGGTCTTACACGCTTCGGCGAGTTTGTCGCAGTCCCCCTGGTCCCACCCTTGGTCCTGGAACTCGGCCACTGCCATGGAACTCCTGTTTGAGATTGACTGGCTGGCTGGGGCATCACCCAACTTGTAGCGTTCGGTTAAAATTGCAGGTGTGACGTGCCCAGAGCATTTCCCACCACATGTGCCTGTGGGAAACGGCTTATCCCCTAGCCGTTTGGCGAGTGCCGGCGTTGCGCGCAAATGTGGCAGGCGAACGACGCCGTCCACCGATAGCACAGCATCGGCCACTTCAGCAGGGAAAGAGTAACCCCGTGGAGCACGGTGCAGCACGACACCGGCACGAGACCGGTGCGTGAACTCGAAGAATTCTGTGTCAAAGAAAGCCTCTGCCTGCGACGCCGTCAGCTCAAACGTGGCAAGCTCTCCTTCGGTATCCAACGCACCGCGTGGCCCATGCTTGAGAAAGAATTCGCGGAACGCCGACACATGGTGCGGTGCCGGCTGCAGGAGCGCCGACATCTCTGCACGAGACCAGTGCTGGCCGTACCTTTCGTGATCCGGATCGCTCACCTCACGGAATACACGGTCCAATGTGCGCGCGTTTTCTAGTTTTATTCTGAGCGCAACAGTGAACCGGAGTTTAGCACTCCGAGGAGTTCGTGCTCCCATAATCCAATTCTTTGAAGCACCCCTGGGAGAAACGACGTCTGCCTCCATAGAAACCCTCGTTTCGATTGCCACCACCACAGCTGTTGCCGTCAGAAACAGGCACAAGATAGCGAAAAAAAGTACCGACCCCATCTTATTTTCATCAAAAAAATCAAACTCTCTTTCTTTTCTAGTTTTCTAAAATAGTATGTATCAAAGACCAATTAATCTAGTTTCTTTTCTTCCTTTGTTTGAAAGGTGACGTTTGAAACTTGAAGCTGATAGATTATAGTATTGGTGCTTGAAGAAACTTGAAACTTCCACCATTTATTCGAACATCATCAACTTTTCGCCCGCCGCCGCCGCCGCCAAAAAATAATTTATAATAAAAACAAACCCTATTATTTAACACTACCATCATCATCCTCCCTTCTCGCTTACGAGTACCGCGAAAATGAATCTGCTCCTTTTGTCCATTAAAGGGTTACGTTCCTTCATGTACTGCGAACTTATCTCTGCTCCTGTGATTTTAAGAAATCTTAGTTTTTTTGTTGCTGATTATACCCCTTCCCGCAGTGGTTCGACTCTGGTAGAACCATGCACCCTTATTCGGTAGATACATGTGTGCCCAGGATGCCCATGGTTTGTGAGGATTCTAACCTGTAAATAAGGGACAATAGCAGCATTTTTGAAAGTGAAGGTTTGAATGCTCTTGTTTGCAGCTGCATCGTATTGCCCCGACGCAAGCAAATATGGGCTTTCTTTCTTCATATCATAGGCGTATGCCTGAAAGTTTCTGGGCGCAGACCCAATGTTGTGAGCAATCGATGTGGGCACGTGCTCTATGGATATTGCAGTTGGAACTACCCCGTTGAAAGGTTGAAGTTGAATTGTTATTCTACCCGTGCTCCCTTTAAATGGCCAACAGTGGCCGAGGCTGACATCCGGCCGTATGACCGCTTCTGGTGCGACTCTTGAGCTTAGCATTGTAGACAAACTCATGTAATGGGTTTTTGAAGTCAGCGAGCCCACAATCATCGCGCCAGCAGCCTCGGAAGCAAAATCGACACGGCCCACCCGATCTGCTGCAAACACCTCCAGCGCTTCGTTGATTAAAACTTTCGCCTGTTCCGAAGAAAGTCCAGAACGATCTTTGCTGCGATTTTGCAATATTCTTTTGGGGGGCTCGGGCTGCTTGGTTGCGCAAGCGCCTGAGGACGACCAGCTTTTTGGTTCGGACTGCGTGGCTGTAGCCTTTAACAATTTGTCTCCATACGACGCCAGATCTTTTTCAAGACCTTGCAGACGCAACCGCAGATCTGCATTGATGCTCTCGCTTAGTTTGGACTGTTTCGCCAATTCCGACTTCAGCATTTTCTTTGCGGCCTTCTCATACACCTTAAACTCTGATCTATATTCTTTCAGTTGCTTTTCGAGCCCTGATTTCAAGTCGCTGCTGGCTCTTCCAGCATCGGATTTCACGCCATTTATTCGATCTGCCATCTTTTTGAGCTCCGCACCTAGATTGGTTGTTGTCCCATGGACTAGGGTGCGTAACTCTGCAAACGTGGTGTTCAACAATTGAACTTTGTTTCCCGATAGTTTCAGCAACTCGGCATGCCTGGAGTCTGCGCGCATTTTCATCGCGTCGATTTCCTTCACAATTCCGTCCTGCATTGCCGATATGGTGCGATTGATACGCTTCACCGTAGCCCTGGACACGTTGAGGGCCCGAACGATCGCGAGAAGTTCGGAATTAGTAGACTCTATTCGGGCTTGAAGCGTTGCCAGGTTGCCCTGTTGCTTCTGCATTCTGCCTTCTATGTCCCGCTTAAAACCTTCAACTGCTGCGCCGAGTTTCTTTGCAACTGACTGAATTTTCTTTTCGGTAAAATGAGCGCATTCGGTACGAAGGTTCTTTGCTGATTCCACTGCCGCAAGATCATTTAAATCAAACTTCGCCTTGAATTCGTTTTCAACGGTTTCGAAATTCGCAGATGTAGACTTTACAAGTGCCTCGAAGTTTGCCCTGGTCTTTTCCGCGAGGAATTTGCCGTCTTCCTTTGTGATCTTCATGCTTTTCGCAGTCGTTTGAATTTCTTCACGAATCTGTTTTATGGAAGAAAGGACGGGATCCATCTGTACCTCGCGTCTCCTTTCCAAAACGGTAATGTCTTCTCTCACAATCGTTTTAATTATACCTTCTAACTGTGCATTTGTCATTTGAATACTGTACGTCGGTTCGCTTCTGTTTTCCCGTGTGATGGGTATGTCTGCCCTTATTTCTGGAAACAATCTCCTTCCTTTCACTTTTTTGTTTGGGACAAATATTGCTAGCAGAAATAAACAAACGACAAGCGCTTGGGTCCAATTAGATTCGTCAAATTCGTGGCCAGAGTTTATGATAGCGTCCTCGAACGTGTCGTCCATCTCTTGGTCAACCTCTTCGGCCCCTCCTTCTTCTCCTGCATCTTCTCCTGCTTCATAAATTTCTTCACCGCCACTGTCCTCTTCGTTTTCAAACCCGTCGTCGTCAGTTTCTGAATCATCGCTCCTTTTATTCCCTTTTCTCCGTGCCGTCAGTGGAGTTCCATGTGTTCTCACTCTTTGGGACCGAACGCTTATACTAATCGGATAGAAAGACATTTCGTGTGTCAATCTATTGTGTGAAAAATTGCACACATCAAACAGCAATTCGCTTCGAATAGCTCATAATGATATCTACAAAATTATAATGGAAAAAACGAATAAAATTCAGTTCAATCTTGTGAAGTAGTGTCTTGATTGAAAAGAAGGAAGGGTTAAAACATTTTAATTATCAAGTACATAGTCTATATATTTTTTTAAATTATTTTTTTAAAAAAAATATAAAAAAAATAATTCACTCACCACCACCACATCGATCCTACCAACAACAACACAGCAAACAAAAACCAACAAATCTCATCTTGCTTCGATTGTATTTAGTGAAGAAATGTAACATCCTCCTCCCGATTTTCTATTTTTTCTTTGCTATACGACTATTATTATATATTGTAAAATGAATCTCTTGGTGCACCAATTTCTATCCAACGGTATACGGTGTAAATAGGATTCAAATAAATAAAGAATTAATAAAACATATTATATAAAAAAAAAACAAATTAATAATTTTATATACTACCAAATATCATTAGTTTTTTTTAGAAGACAGTAAACTGGAAATCCAACTAGACAATCAATTTCGCGAATCGTTTGGAGTACTGTCTATATATGTAATTCTGACTAATACCCAGGTTTTACAAATCGTCTTTGGCCGCTTTTTTCTTTGCTTTCTCTTCTTTGCGCTTCTTCTTTCTCTTTTTCTTTGCTTCCTTTTTCGCCTTCTTCTTCTCGGCCTTTTCGTCTTCTTCTTTACGCGCCTTGCTCTTCTTTGCAGCTTCGCGTTTCTTCTTTTTCTTCTTCTTCTTTTCTTCCTTGGCAGATTTTTCGTCTGCTGCGGGTGTCTCGGCGCCATCGGTCAGTTCGTACACTACCCAGCGCCTCAAGTGCTCCTCTCCGGCGGCACGCGGCAGGTTTCCGCAGTTTGCATCGGCGCAACCGCACGAAAGCTTCAAGTCGTCGACGCACACTTTCTTGCAACCTTCGTCGTCCATAGTGAATGTGGAAGATTTTGGCCTCTCGTCGAACACAAACGAGTGGCCGTCGGTGCCGGACCGGGCTACCGCAATGTACTTTTTGTTCTTTTCTTGTGCAATGCTGTGAAGCAGTCGAATGTTTGCACCAGACGACGACCCGACGTACTCGCGGTCTTTGAAGCCATCCTCTCCACCTGCGCAGCCAAGGTAGTTGACGGCCAAAGGCTTCAAAACGGGTTCAGGGTCCTCTTCCTCGTCGTCGTAACCATCTTTCGCGTCTTCCGCGTGCTTTTCTCCTGCCATGCGCTTCATGTACTCCTCGTTGTACTTGTCCGCTTCTTTGTCTCGCTTTTTGTTAAAGTCTTCGAGCTGGCTGAAGTCTTTTCTGCTTGCAATCAGCTTGGACAGGGCTGGGGGGTATTGACCACTGCAGTACCAGCTGCCTGGGGCATCGCACACGCGGTTCTTCGGGTCAGCGATCCATTTCTTTGATTTCTGGCTCACGTGCATGACTTTGAAGATGCGCACTTTCCCGTACTTCGTCGTCTTCACGTGCATGAACCGTTGGGGGTTCAGCTTGATGTCCTCTCTGTAGCCGTACTGCGTCATCTTGTACAACAGCGACTTCCTCATCATTGGTGTGGGGACGCCTCCTTGGTAGAACCCAAATTGGGAGCACGTAGGGTCCCCCGGGCAAATGTCGGAGTACACAGAGTTTCCGATACGGGCCATGTGCGGGGACTTGGCCAAATCGTCGCCACCTCCGCCTGCCCACACAAGGACGTAGTCTGCTAAATGGCGAATGATCCGGTGGGACTTCTTTTCCGGCCCACTCAGCATGCGGCCCAAAGTCGCAATGTGCTCGTGGTTCCAGGTGTTCCCGTCTGCCAAAGACGTGCGGTTTCCGATGCCAGTGATTTGGTACCCGTAATCCCACCATGCCAGAACCCTGGCGTCTTCGGGGGTCTGGTCGCGAAGCCACCAGTAAGCTTCACGGTAGTCGTCCACGATGATCTCTTTCCCGCTGTTCAGCCGCGCTTTGAACATGATCGATGGACCACTCATGCCCTCGGCCATCTGGTGGCAGTACTTGTAGAAATCTTGCGCTTTTGGGTAGTACGTCACGATCGCCCACGCCCCAAGGCCGATGCGCGCAAGCAGCAGAAGCTTTGAATCGTACACGGACTTGAAGCTTTTCAAGCCCTTTGCTGCCATGTCCTGCACGCTGGCCTCCTTTTCCTCGTCTGCCTTGTCGTCTGATTCCTCTTTCCTTTTCGGGCAAACCATCGAGTGCACCATGTTAATCAGCGGGTTCACGATGCACTGGTCCAGCACGAACCCGATCGCGGCGCCGCCAAGGGCGGACGAGACGGGGCCGAGGAGAATGATCAACCGGCTCATCTTCGAACTGAAGTAATACGCAATTACGGCGTAGGCCATCATGAAAAAGTTTGCATCCGACAAGCGCAGCAGCGAGACCGCTAACCCGTACGGGGCAATGTCGAACATGATGTTCAAGTAGTGGCCGTACGCGGCCGCCGACGCGGGCTGGTGCTCGGCAACGCTGTCTACGAGCGGGTTTCCCGTGCGGGTATGCTTGACGAAGAGACCACGAATGCGGGCAGTCAGCGGCCCGAAGTACCCCGTTGGCAAAAGCAGGGACACCAAGACTCCCGCAGCCACCACGAGCGGCAGGGTCACCTTCACGCGCAACAGGAACACTTGGGGGATGCTTAACCCTTTTTTTCTGCGCTGAATCTCGCAGTATTCCAGAATTTGGAACGCCACGAAAACGGCAAGGCCGCTTAGCTGCTCCAAGGAACGCAGTGGCCCCCACCCAACGACAGGGACGTGGACCGCCCCAAACGTCCCGATGATGTAAAACAAGGAGTAGGCCCGGTGGAGCTTGCTCGAGTACCTTCCGATGCAGACCAAGATCACCGCGTGCGCCGCGATCAGGTTGATGACAAAGATGAAGCCCCCCCACGTGGCAACCATGAAGATGTACGCGAACCCACACAAGGTTCCATACACCACCGAATCTCTGGTGTGCCGTCCGTCCTTTACTTTTGGGTCGCTCCGCAAGGACCGGCACCAAAAGAAGAAGGTCAGGACCATCGCGGTCATCGCAACGCTCTCGTTGTCGTACCCTCCGCCCACGGAGCGCATGATGTGCGCCGGGATTATCGACATGATGGTAGCCGCCACCACGCCCGCGGAGTACGACCCCGTGCATTCACTGGCCAAGAAACCTAAAATGACGGATGCCGACACGCCGAACCAGACAGGGACGTAAACGCACACGTCGTTGAGGCTCATCCCACCGTTCTTTGGCGAGAAGTATTTTATTGCGTTCCATATCGTCACGGAGGCAATTTGCATACCAGGGTAAATGGTTGTGCCTACCGGCCTCCCGAGCGGGTACCACACTTTGTAGTCAAACCAGTGGAAAAAAGCTTGCCAGCCATTATCCCTCAAATACCGAGTGGCACGCATGTTAAACCATGGGTCAAACTCGTGAATGACACGGCCGTAGGTGTTGATCGCGTACAGCCGTATGTTGTAGGCCATCATCCCCGCAGGGATGAACGCCATCATCCATATAATGTAACCAATAAAGCGCCCCCCGCCTTTCAGCGTTTCCACGGCCTTCTCTTGCTCCGAGAGCCCCGCCGGTTTTACGCTCTTTGTTTTGACAGCTTTCGGATTTGTCTTCGATGTGCCTTCGGGTTTTCCCTCACCCTTCGGGGCCTTCGTCGGCTTCGGACTAGCAGCAGACATGGTCTTTGTCGTTTTTACTTAATTTCAAAAAAGAAAGCAATGAAACAACAAACTAGAAAAGAAAGAATGCCTTTCCAAACTATTAGAGAAAAAAGGAAGAAATATGTTACCAAAGTTGAACATACCTGTTTCACTTCCTCTTCATTTATACTTCACCTGTTACTTTAAATTAAAATTGAAGCTCGCTATATCTAGTATAGTACCAAATAAAAAAATATCATTCATCATCATCGATCAACAACAACAACAACAACAACAAAAAGAAATAAAAAAAAATTATTATTATTATTCGCGCACAAACCCCGCCCGGGCAACAATAACATAATAAACTTACTTGTTCCTTTCAATTGTTTTATTATTAAATGTATTTCGTTTGTTCCATTGATAGTAAAATACATTATTAAAAAAGATATGAAACGATTGGATCAATTGAATGCTGTGATGATATATTTTTTATTACCTCGATCCTCCTTCATCCATCGTCTTCTCATTCTCATTTATTTTGTGTGGTCCCAAACCAACGTAATTTTAGATAGGTGCATTGATATTTATAATACATTATTGTACAAGAAAGAAAAACAGAAGAACGAAGAACGAAGAAAGAAAGAAGAAGAAAGAAAGAAGAACGAAGAAAGAAAGAAAGAAAGAACGAGAAAGAAGAAAGAAGAAGAAAGAAGAACGAAAGAAGAAGAAGAAAGAAAGAAGAAAGAAACAAGAAGAAAGAAAGAAGAAGAAAGAAAGAAGTTAGTTTTCTATATATAAAGACTAGTTTTTATGTGTGTATACTGTATTCATATATCAGACAGTGGAAGAACATCAAAAAGAAAAAAAATAGAGGAGGAAGGAAGAAAAAAAAGAAAAGAAGCGATTTTATTTATTTTATTTTATTCATGATGTGGAGAATACGAATTTAACTTCGTACAAGTATAAAGATGATAGGGACGCGGTGGGATGGGAGTGATGGGGATCGGGGTGGAATGAAGGGTAAAAAAAATAAATAATAATAAATAATTATTATATTTTTACAGTACGGCGGTAGTCTAGTCTTTAAAAAAATATTTTTATTATTTAAAAAAAAAAAACTACTTTTTTTTTTATTATTACTGCTCTCTTCTTTTTTTTCTTCTTCTTCTTCTTTCTTCTATTTTAATAAATATATGAATGATGAATTATATTGAAATCGACGGGAAAGATTTGTGAAGTTGTGTATATGCATGTATATATATGTAAGTAAATATTTGAAGGTTGATTGAGGCCTTTTCCCGTTTGAGTAAAGCGTGTACATACGCGTTGTTTATTATGGCCGAGTATCCTGGGGCACCCTTCCTTTTCTCCCTGTTGGCGTGCTCGGCCCTGTGCGCTTCTCGGGTGCGAGACGTTAGGCGGCGGGCTGCCCAGAAGAAAAATGGCAAGGGTGGGGGGAAAAAGGCTGCTTCGTCGACGCACTTTCCTATTTACGAAATCGGGGTCGTGAAGTCGTGTTTCAGAGAGTGCCGTGGAACTCCGCGCCAGGGCAGCTTTGCCCCGTCTACGAAGGGGAAAATAGTATTTCACAAGCGAGTCCCCTACGCGGCCCTGGAAGGGCTAGAGAATTTTTCGCACGTTTGGGTACTCTTCATTTTTCACCAAAACACCAACTTTAGCCTGACAAGTAGGACCCACTTGGACCATCGCCATAGTTTTCGGCCCAAGGTAAAGCCGCCGGCGCTGAAAGGAAAGTCGATCGGCCTGTTTGCAACGAGGACGCCGCACCGCCCGAACGCGCTGGGCATCACGCTGGCGAAAATCGAAAAAGTCTTGTGTACCAAACGGACGGTGGTCCTTTCGGCCATAGACCTGGTGGATGGGACGCCCGTGGTGGACATAAAGCCGTACGTGACGCCGTACGATAGTGTACCCGTTGCGCTGACACCGCGCTGGTGCGGCATTGATGTTGAGCGAACGCCCCACCACGTGACGATTTTGGACAGCCAGAAAGAAGAGATACGGGACGCGGCGGAAAACGGGCGGCTGCGTCATTACACGGACGGGGAGAAAGTATGCCGTGCCCTCATCGAACTGCTGTCCAAAGACGTTCGACCATTGACTTCGTACAGCAGCAAGAGGCGCAACAAAGGTGGAGAAGACGGGGGGAAAACAATAAACCGGTTCCGTTTCGACATGCTACGGGTAGGGTTTTCCACCGTTCAGGAAGACGGGAGTGACGGTAGAAGTGTTGTGGTGGAAGAGGTCGTTGTCGAGACGGAACGTGATGAACGAGACATGGCCTCTGGAAAGAAACAACGCTACCCCTCCCTTTGAAACGGGAAGAGCGAAATAAAACATATAGGTGGTGGTAAGGCAAGTACTCCTAACAATTGTAAGAATTAAAAGAAATTTTTTGAATTTTTGTGAAAGAGGTTCTCTCTCGCTCTTATTTGTCTCCCGTCCTGCACTCTTCCAACTGTTCGAGCAAATGTTCGATCTCTGCCTCTTTCCTCCGAACGGTCATGTCCATGCGAACGACTCCAGCCTTCGACTTCTCAATCGCCTCCCTCACCTCACGATTGCAAGATCGCTTGATGGTCTCTATCTCCGAGCGTTTCCCCTCCAACCGCTTCTCGTACGCGGCACGCATCGCATCGAACTCTTCCCGCATAACGGCCTCGAACGTGTCCTCGAATTCCTGTTTCGACAGCCCGCTTGCGCGCATTGCTGCGTCGGCCCGACTCTGGGAGATGTCATCGATCTGTTTGCGCAGTATACTCGCCTCTTCTTTGAGGGATTTCATCGTGCCCTCGTCGACGGAACTCTGCTGTTTCATCTTTGATATTTGAAGCTGCAGCTGTCCGACCATCTCGTGGTACCTTGAGCTTGCATCCTTGCTCATCCGTTCGATTCGTGCCGGGACAGCCTCTGCCGCTCGCAGCTTTGTCTTAAGCTTCCCGACCGACTCGTTGTGGGACTGTAACAAGTCGTTTGCTTTCTTCACCGCGTCGTCCCGGCTTGTTTCCAACTCTTTCTCTCGGGCCAGCGTGGCAATTCCCGCATCCACAAGCTCCTTCTCACGTTGCTTCCACTTGCTCTCTTTGTCCATCATCTCAATGCGAAGTTTCACAACCATTTCGTCGACTTGGTCGTACTTTGCAGCGGCCTCCCTGACCGAGACCAACTCGGCGTTCAACTCTTCGATGCGCTTCATAAATTCCTCCGCTTGCTTTGTTTCGCCTTCTGCTTTCGATTGCTGATCATCGACATAAGATTTTAGTTCCTCTTGCAACTTGTCCCTGTTTGCCGTCGCAGCCTGCAGGCTATCGAGCGCCAGCTGCAGCTCCTTCTGCAAACTGGCCGTAGACACGTTCAAAGTCGTCGTTTCCAACTCCAAGTCCTTGACCCTCTCGTCTTTTGTTTCCCCCGCCTTCTCCAAGGCCACAAGCTTGTCCTTCACGGCCTGGATCTCCTGCGCGTGGTCGTTGGACCCGTTCGAGGCTTTGCTCAACTTTCCCAGCGCGATCTCTAGCTCTTTTTGTGCAATAGCAAAGTCCTCTTTTAACGTTTTGTTGGCCGCCTTTAAACTCTCTATCTCGCTATCCTTTTTGCTACTGCCCATCTCGACCGTTGCCAACCTCGCCTGAATCTTCTTCGTGTCGCTTTCGTAACCCTCCACTACCGACTTTAGCTTCTTTTGAAACGCCTCGCTCCCCTTGTTGGACGAATTTTCCAACTCCTTCAAATGCTCGCTTTCCATTTCTTTTACAACACTTTTCCATTTTTCCAGCTCGCTCTCCAGTGCCTCCACTTTCCCATTCGCAGGGTTGCTCTCCGGGGTTTCGCCGCTGCTGCGCGCGGAGGCTGGCGCTTCCCCGGCGTCGCGGCGCTGCGAATCGGACGGGAACACGTTGGCGGCAGGGGCAGGCATCGAGCGGTTCTGTTCTACTAGCTTCTTTTCCCGGGACAACGACGCGTCCAGGGCGTCTTTGGTCTGGCACAACAGTTTGTGAAGGTGCAGGCAGCGGTCGATCACCCCCATGTAGCTCGGCAAGCGAGACAGGCTTGGCGAGCCCGCAGCAAACGTTTTGTCCACGTCTTCGATGGCCTTGCTGTTTATTGCTGCCTCCGTCCCCTTTGTCGCGGCGACCAGTAAGTTTTCTACGAGAACCATTTTATCTTGGATTAACTGCTTCAGCTCCAAATCGGTCGCAAGGCTGCACGCTGTTTCGTTCACGGACGCGTATTCGTACCGTTTTACGACGGCCGTGGGCTGTTTGTTGCCGTCAATAATATCGTCTATCTGCTTCTCCGTAGCGTTTCCAGACCCCTTCCCCACACCGTGGCGTTTCACATTGGGGCGTAGGACCATCTTTGGCGGATTCGGTCCACGGTAACGCCTTAATTTGTCGGCCCTCGCCTCCAGCAGAAACACATCCGATTTGTAGGTGGTAATTTTTGTATTATCCCGTTTCTGTAGTTTCGCGGCCTTCGCCGCCCTCAAATTACTATTGGACATGCCTACAACAAAACAGAAAGAAAAAAAAGCAGGGCACCTAGCAATCCCCACCCTCAACAGAAAAACGCCCGCGCAACTCCCAGAAAGCGAATGTACTTCTTTGACGAGTTCTTTCTATTAAAAAAAAAAAACGTACAAGAAACACATGCTTGATACTTTGCTTTTCTTTACATTCATATAATGAAGTATTACGATGTAAATAGTGGAATGAAAAAGAGAATAATTTATACAAACAAAAAATGAATGTGTCTGTTTGTTTTTTTGTTGGCGTGGATTATTATTTTTTTTCGCATTTTTTGTTTTGTTTTTTCTTCCTTCCTTCTTCTTCGTTCATTCGTTCGTTTTGTTTATTGTCTTTTTGTTGTTGTTGTTGTTGTTGAATTATTTGTTTTGAAGCTTACACAGCATCTCATGATTTCATCTCAACCGTTATTATTATTAGTCTATTTTTTAGGTTCGATATTAGAAGATATAGAACTAATTATAATTAAATGTATAGCACCACAGCAGTGAGAAGAAGAACGACATGGTGTGGTATATGTGGTATTTCTATTATTAATATATCACCACCACATTTAAAAAAAAAAATGTAAAAAACTTTTTTTTTATCATATCTCTCACACATCATACTTTTAAAAAACGAGATGAAAAATAAAGCGATATGAAAATAAATGTAAAACGTTCGTTTACTGTTTGCGTTTGGCGACGCCTTAAATGCACTGTTTTCCTTTAACGTAAACTTCAGTAATGTTCCTGTCGTCGCCAAGGGTCAGAAACTTTTCAAACCGAGTTCGAGTTGTTTCGTTCTCGTTTTCGTAATCGCAGATTGGGCCACCTTCGCGGTACGCATCAACGACGAGGGCATCAAACTCTTTCCCGACCTGAAAGTTTCCAATCTTGTCGTCCAGCCCCAACACTTGCGCGCCTCCGAGGGTTGCTAAGAAGAACAGCTCGTCGAAGGTGAGGGCCTTTTTGATGGCGTTTTCGCCTTCAAATCCGTTCTTTCTTGCCACTTCGATCGAGGCAATCCGCCCGTGTCGAATGGCAGTCAGTATAGAGGGAGAGTAGCCGCCGGAGACGTCCGTTCCTAGGCCAACGATGTGCCCTTCCTCCACCCATTCGCGGACGTTGCAAAGGCCGGAGGCGATGGAAAAGTTGGACAACGGGCAATGGACAATGCCAACGCCATTCCTCAGGACCAAGTCCCTTTCCGATGAGCCGCAGTGAATGCAGTGGGCCATGTACGTGTTTTCATGGAACAAGTCGTACTTGTCGTAGACCGAGCCATAGTTTTTGCAGTCGGGGTGCAAGTCGGCGACCCACTTCACTTCCGCGATGGATTCCGACATATGGGACTGCACGGGCAGCCCGAAGCTTCTCGAAATGATGCCCAGCCCTCTCATCAAGTCCGGGGTGCAAGACGGGACGAACCGGGGGGTAATTACGGCCGTGACTAGCGGGTTGTTCATGGCGTGGATGAACTGGACAAACGACATCGTGTCTCTCAGAGAGCCTTTCGTAGTCTCGCAGTAGTAATCCGGGCTATTGCGGTCCATGTTGACCTTCCCGACGTACGCCCGCTGCCCCAGCTCTTCCACAATATTTGCCAACTCTTTCGACGCCTCCAAATGAATGGTCGCAAAGTAACTCACGGTCGTCGAACCATTTTTCAAGTGCGACATGACAGCTTTCCGGTACATTGTTTTGGCGTAGTCAGGGTCCTTGAACTTTGCCTCGGCGGGGAAGGTGTACGTCATCAGCCACTGCAAGAGTGGAAGGTCCAGCCCGGTCCCGGTGAACGTGTGCTGGGGGGCGTGGGCGTGCCCGTCGACAAACCCAGGGATCAAAAACCGTTTGCCGAGCCGGCAAACGTTTAGTTCGCTGCCCAACTTTAGGCTTGCCAACTTCTTCTTCGCCTCGCTTTCGTCAAAAACAAACAAAATTTTCCCATCCTCGCTGACGCCAACGACCCCTTCCTCCAAAATTTCCACAGGCCCGAACTTGTTAGAGTGTACGATTGGACCGGAATATACCTTGCCGACAGTCTCTGACCCCTCTACGGATACCCCGTTTTCTTTCAGCCATCTCTTCAACAACACCGACCCGGAACCTGCCGGCATTCCACTCGATTCTGCGTGTTCGGCCTCCTTTGCCAAGAACGTTGCGACCAACGCACTGCTCGTGCCACCCACCAGCCCGAGGAACAAGCGCCGCGTTCGAGGGGCAAGCCTCAGGCCTGCGCCCAGGGTCCTAAAATGAAACGGCATGTTCGCGTACGAACACTGAACAAGGAAAGAATATTGTTGATACAAAATCAAAACTAACTGTTGCACCACCTAAATTGATATTAATCTTTCTGTAAACGAACGGAACATGAAACGAATATTTTAATAAATTATATATACCCCCATACATGTACACATACATACCACTTTCGTACTTCTTCATTTTTTAAAATCATCTGGATGGGAGGAGGAGAACGGAGAACCCTACTACTACTACTTCTTCTTTTTCGTTCTTCTTCTTACTTCGTCGTACTTCAACTAACTGCCAGCCGCCGCCGTAATATTTGGTTTCTTCCTTGTATTCCTATGTTATTTTTTAACTCTTGGAGAGATTAAAATGTATTTCATTATTCTTCTCTTTTTTTATTTCGATGCTATTATTATGTACACTATAGCTTATATAAATAACTATTATACTAAATAACAACTGTGTGAAAAATAAAAATTCATCTCCTCAGTGTTAGACTATTTAAATATATAAGTATATTATTTTATATACTTATTACATATATTTGTCCTATATAGAACAACCCACGCACGGCAGTTGGAGAAAGACGACTAGTAATATAATTGAACAATACTATATATATACACAGCACGGTGTTTAAATTATAATAATAAATAGTTTCCTTTTGAAATATTTGAAATACTTATAATAATAGTCTATCATAAAAACAAGAAAATTGGCTGTTATTATAAAACAAGAAAATTGGCTGTTATTATATAGACGACAACGATCAAACTAAAATTTACGAGGAGTCCAACGGGGATATTATATTGAATCCAAGATAAACAGTATCCGGGTAAAATACCAACGTAGTATATTTGGTTTTGTCAGAAAGTTCCTCGAAAAATAAAACTTTAAGAGTTACTTTCATTTTTGAACAATAAATACAAACACAAACAGGGGGGGGGGCATACTTTTCAACACACACGTGTAGTCTTCTAAAGGCAGCGGCGGAATAAACATTTCTGGCGTGCGCTCGCGCGCGTTCTTCTAATACCCGAAGATCTCTTCCTCGTCTTCTTCATCGTAGTAGTCGGAGCTGGCCCCGTCCGAGGACATGACCCCGTGCGTATCGACGCTCACCCTCTGCCAATTGTTGTATTCCTCTTCCAAATCGTCCATGTCCCTCCGAGAGAATATCTCCTTGAACACGTCCCTCTGCCCCCCCATGGACGCCTTGCTGCTCCGTCGTGCCGCGCTGGACGGGGGTGGGTAACGAGACTCAAACTCGCTCCGTGCGCTCGCCCGGCGGGGCGCAGGTGCAGCCGGCTGCTTGAAATCGTCCTTCTTTCGGTCCAGCTCCACGTCGTACAGCAACTTCTTGTACGAATCACCCAAGACTTGGTTGGCCTCGTTCACGCGTTTGAACATCGTGTTCGCCCGCGCGGTGTTGTCCGGGTGGTCCCTATGCTTGTCCGGGTGCCACTTGATGCTTCCGCGGCGGTAGGCCTTCTTGATCCCGGCCTCGTCCGTGCCCCGTGTTATCCCGAGCACGTCGTAGTGGGACGCGTCCCGCAGCCGCCGTGCCTCCCCTACGAGTTTGCTCCATTTGGCGTTGGTCCGGTCCTTCTCGAGCACGACCTTCAGGCCCTGAACGCACCGGTCGTACTGAAACAGTTCGAAATGGCACTGCGCCAGCAAAGCGCGGGCATTCGTGTACTCCGAGGACAGGTCCAGCGCAGACTCTAGGTCCTCCACCGCTTTCAAGCGCTGGTTCAAGTGGCACAACGCGCGGGCACGGTTGTAGTACAGGCGGGACTGGTCTTCTTTCGACACGGGGAGGCCGAACTCTGTCACGAGCTGGATCGCCTCGGCGTACACGTCCAGGGCAACCTTGAAGTTTTCGGAGCTGTACGCGTCGAACGCGCGCACGCTGCAGTTCCAGAACCTTGTAGTGGGGTCCTTGAAGGACTCTATGGCGGAATTCACTCGGGCCACCACGGCGCTCTGCTCGGGATGTTTGGTCTCTTCCTGCGCCGCGATGGACTCCAGGATGTCCATCGCAGTCTTTCCCTCCTTGTTTGCGATCGTCAAATCACACCCGGCCATCAGAAGCGCCTTCAGGATCGCCGCCGTCGACGCCTTGGCCGTAGCGTGAGCTGCCATGTGCATTGCAGTCTGGTTCTCACCGTCGAGAGCGTTCACGTTGACCCCCGGCTGGGCCAGGATGGATTCGACCACAAGCGCGGACCCGGAGCCGGCCGCGGCATGCAGGGGCGTGAGGCTCTTCGTGCCCCCGGCATTGTTCGCGGCCCCGGCAGCGCTGCCCCGCGCAGTCATGGTTGCCCCCGCCGCGAGCAAAACGTCTATTACCTCCATCTGTTTCCCTTCGCCAAGGGCCTTCTTGCCCCCCACGGCGGCCCCGCTGCCTTCCAAAGGCAACGAATCCGCGGTGGTGGTCTTGGGAGCAGCACTGTTCAAACTGGCCCCACCGCACCCTTTCAACAGTGCGCTGTTGACAATCCCTAAAAATTCGTCTTGGAACGTGACGCCGGGCTGAAGAATGGACAGCATTTTGTCCTTGTCCCCCACCAACACGGCATCATAGAACGACTGCCTGCTCGCAAGGGCGTTGACCTTATCTTCCGAAACAAAGGAAAGGCCCTTCGGGGGACGTTCGCCCGCCTCCCCGTCGGTCTTCACGCCGTCCTTGTCTTCGGTGTTCGCAGAGTTCGCGTTCTCCTTGTCCCTGCTTTCCAATATTTT
>Ga0099797_100174_pt1 | contig 41642 bp, 19 predicted proteins | sample Uncmet_Sort48C_1_FD_89871 | JGI IMG/M metagenome (GOLD analysis project Ga0099797, IMG submission 89871) | Marine eukaryotic communities from CALCOFI LINE 67, Pacific Ocean - C012_Sort48C_1 | ecosystem: Environmental > Aquatic > Marine > Oceanic | place: Pacific Ocean: Monterey Bay | collected... | reverse complement strand
GGTCTAACATTCCTTGTATAAATTTGCGGTGGGTTCATGACAAATTTATTTCTCCTCCCTGTACCTCTTCCTGCGCCCGCGATTGGTACATTACTCATATTATTTACAGTTATAGGCCTTGATGGATAATTTGTTTCTCGTCTTTCATTATTATTGTTTTTACCTCGACGTTTTCGACGACTTCTTCGATGTTGTGGCCATCGTAGTTGATTTCCCGATGAAAACCAACTTTTTTCTTGTTTTATGTTTGCAACATCTAATGATGAATTTCCATCTAACAATGTAGATGGTGTGATATTTTGATAAAACGACATTATGTATGTGCGTGCTAGTGTCGCATTAATATATAAAGGTGTATGTATGTGTTGATTTAATGTGGTAATTACCTATGTTGTTTAAGAGCTAAGCAAGTGAAGAGTGTTCGTACCGCGACTGTCTCGATTATTGTATAAAATGTGCACATCGCCACATATTACGACGTGAGAATAATAATAATAATAAAACTATATAGTATTATTATAATAATGGCCAATAACAATATAATTATAATAATAGAGGACTGACGCAACAAAGGATTTATTATTATATTATTGTTACTGCTATCCTGGTACGTAATAATAAATTAATCCAAATAACCTGCTGCTGTTGTTAGTAGTTATAACGTCTCAATTAGTGCCCTCTCGTCTACTATTATATAGTTAATAGCATAGTACAGAGTACCACCAGTGGTACGCCAGTGGTAGTCCATTTTAATTTGGCAACGTGACATTATTCTACGTATACGAGCACAGGTGATAATGCCAGAATGCTCTACGTACCAACAGGTGGTAGTTAATAATAATAGTAAATAATATTAATAAAATAATAATACAGCAGTAATAATATAATATAATTAAAATAATGGCCAATAATTAATTTCATTATTATAATAATAATAATGAAATTAATAAATATAATTAAAATAAATAAATAAATAATAATGATGATGGATGAGGTCTATAGTAAATGGAGTGGAAGATGGAGCACGTTACCTACCGACGATGTTAACGTTGAATGGATCGTCTGTGGTTCAAATTTCATTCACAATATTGTAATCAATCGGTGAAAGTATTTCTGTTTTATTTCTCGTGCATCCTTCTCCATTTTTATTAATTCATATATCAGTGGCTACCCACAACAAGAATTATATATTTAAACCTGTTTTGTTACTCTTCCCGTGTGGTTTAGTTTGAATAAATATATATATAAAGGTATGTCCAACGCAGAAACTACTGGTGTTGATACAAATACAGGCGATAATAGTATAAACAAAAGCGAATTTACCCCGCCACCTGGTTACGAAAAAATGTCTTTATTAACCAAACCGTTAAAATTATCTGGTATCGTAACCAAAGGTTTTCAACGTGGAAGTAAATTATTAGGAATTCCAACTGCAAATATTCCAATTGACAACCCTGAAAATAAGCAACAAAAGGTAGACGTTGAGGAACTTGGTACTGGTATATATTTCGGATGGGCAAAGTTATTTAAAAGTAAAGAAGCAATTAATGGTGAAGCAAACAATCATGACGATGATGTCGATGATTTTGTCAATGTAACTTATAAGACGGTTGTTAGTGTTGGGTGGAATCCATATTTTAAAAACAAAGAGAAAACTATAGAACCTTACATTATGCATGAATTCGCCGAAGATTTTTATGGATACTATTTGCAGATTTTATTATGTGGATATTTGAGACCAGAGCTAGATTTTACAACGATGGAAAATTTGAAAAAAGCTATACACGACGATGTTTCTGTAAGTAAAGTATTGCTAGATCAATCACCATATAAAGAATTTCAAAATGATTTAGATAATAATAAAATGTAAAACACACATAATTTGTTTTATAATTATCAATATATTTTTATAATTTTATTTTTTTTAAAGTTAAAATAATAAATATGCGCGTATTATATTTTTATAAAATATAAAAAAATATTTTTATAAATAGTGTGTAGTATCTTACATCTTACTCATTAATTTAAATAAATTTTTTATATCTGTCAAGTGTGACTTTATATATATATCACAGGTACAAAATTTTATTTAACTTATATGAGTAAGATACTATTTCATCGACTAGATCTACATCTGAGACGAATCTGGTACCTTTGAGGTGTGAATTAGTATTCGTGTGAAAGTGACTCAGCGGACTTGGTGCATATATACGAGCTTGTATACATGTAACAATAAAAATGTAATGCGTGCGTGTATAAAAAAAAGAAATTTATTTAGAAAATTAATCCATGATGACCGCGATAACGTTTACTACCACTTGGGTCATTTTCCATATTACTTTTGAGCGTGTTGTAATTGTTTGAGATGGTTCTTTTCTCTCTCGGAATTTTTGCTATCTTCATAGCTTCACCGAACATTTCCAATGCAACTTTCCTGTTATCTTTTTGCAAAGCACACACACCTAAATTATTGTATAAAGCTGCATTGTTTTCAAATTTTGTCGATGCTGCCTGATAACGTTGACATGCTTCCATTGTCTGACCTTTCAATATACTGAATTTTGCCATATGCAATGCCGCTTTCAACCCATCTTGTGGTGAGTACCATTCAATCCGATCAAAATATGGTATAGCCTTATTCACGTAGTTTTTCTTGACATAATATTCAACTAATTGATCCATAGCCCTCCAATCTGTAGCATCGTGTTTTGAATTATGGTTCCAAACAGTGATGTCATTATGCCATGTGCCAATTTGCCTTCTTGTCAATATACTACATAACATTATAATTCCAAAACAAATTAAATTGATATGCTTGATCCTAACATTTTTGAGTGCGTTGTCTTTGTTATCAGCTTCTTCGTCAATATTGACATCATCATCGTCGTCATCGATTTCCTCATCACTGCTACTACGACTATCAATAATGGTAGTGTCTACATTATCCCTATGAGAAGGTGCAATCAAGATTTTATGATAAACAAAACTAACCAGTACACTTATACCCAACATTGGCAAATACATGTAACGATCACCACCCATAGCAATCATTCCATGCTGTATAATTCCAGTTACAGGCAACATCATTGATACAAAATATAACCAAAATCCAAGTAGTTCTGGATTATCTTTAAGTTTGCTAACGCAAATATATGTTGTAATAGAAACAAAGAAAAAACTAATCAACACATCGTTACTTATAACATTAACATCTAATTTCCACTCATGTACTTGATAATGTGCATGCAACGATGCTGGGTATATAATTTTACCGATAAAAAAGGTAAAACATGAAAATGCTTTCATCACCCGTTGCTTTGCTGTCAGCTTTATTGTGTCCAACATTGGGTTTGTCCCGTCCATATTAGCCATGACTGTTGCAACAAAAGCTATAACCACTGCTATTGCGTATATAATTCGTCTTAAACAATAAAAAAACATATCTGTTACCAAAACGTCCATGGAATTGTTTTGCAAATATCTACGATTTAATAATGTACAATCTATCGCTAACACAGCAACTGGTATAGTTAATGCAACGCTTTTAGACATCACCGCAAAAAAATAAAACACTGTCGATAAATACATAAAAAAATACGACGTTGCAGAGCTGCTGTTCTCGTTATTGCTGTTATTGTAATCTACATGTTTGGCATAATACAACAAGGATACAATAGAAAATGTACATGATAATGTATATGGATTTGCACTTGGCCAACCAATAACTTCCACATTTAATGGGTGGATACCAAAAAATACTGATCCAAAAAATGCACTACTGCCACAATCTGTATTAAATCGTTTCCTTAATATCCAATGAATTAATTCTCTCAATAGTAGTGTATTTATAGTATGCAAAATGAACGCTGCAATTCGATTTGACAACGAGTCTAACCCACAAAATTTATACACAACAGCTTTCATAATCCATCCAAACGGTTCCCAGACATTTATACGCACGGCTAAAAACATTTGTTTTAAATGCTGAAGGTCCAACTTTTGAGTTATTTTATTTTCAAGAAAGTTACCATCATCATCCCACGTTGAAAGAAATGTCCATTGGTGTGCTAATGGTAAAATTTTATCATTTTTAGATGGTTCTGTTGGTAGTAGTTCCAAGTCTTCAAAATTAGTAATATAATTTGAAAACAATGGATAATATGCAACTAACAATATTGTTATTATTATACTAATGTGTGCTAGACGTTGGTTTCCATAATGGGTGTGTTGTTGTTGAAACATTTTTTTTCCGTGCTATTAAATTTACTGGCTATCAAATGTAATTTGTAAAGTTGTGCGTTTGCGTATAGCCAGAAGAAAATTCTCCTCCGTATTAATTTATTATTATTATATTGCTATTATTATTATTATTGATGGCATTGTTTTGTGTTTGATGATGCATTTTTTTATTATTTACTATATAAAAAAATAGCACAATATAATAATAATTTATTTTTTTTTATATAATTATTAATAATAATAATATATTTCAATTTATTATATTTATTATTATTAATAATTATAATTATTATGAAGAAATAAAAATAATAATAATAATAATAAATAATATAATTAAATAATAAATACTGTATAAATATAATATAATAATAATAAAAAACAATAATAATAATAAATAATAATAAAATAAATAATAAATTATAAATAATAATAATAATTGAAATAATAATAATCTAATAATAATAAATATAATTGAAATATAATATATAATAATAATATAATCTCCTACGACGAGTTAGTAGAGTATATTATTTTATTTCAAATTATAAGTAAAAATCGTAGTAGTATTAATAATAATTTCGAAATAATATCTCTCCTCCTCTCGTCGTATCTTTTTTTTATAACCTTCTTGTACTTCATTAACTTACATTAATGCGTTGGTAGGTTTGTTACATCATTTCATGGGCTTTTAACATTCTGCAAGTTAGGATTGTACAATATAGTTCTACTTTTTATTAAAACAATAGAAAAGTAATCTCATAACAATTATGTTTCAGTCGGTTGTTAAATGCATTACATATATATTTGTATCTGTATTAAATGTGATATTTTCAGTCACATTTATTGGTCGGTCTGTTGACTTGGTATTAACCTTTCTGGCTACAGTCGTTAGGTTGGGTGCGGGTAACTACGTTGCAAACAATATTAGAGAGTGTAAACGACCAGAGAAAATGCTTCAATTGTATGAATATGAAGGATGTCCATTTTGTCGTCGTGTCAGAGAAACATTAACAATATTAGACCTGGATGCAGAAATTTTTCCAACACCACGTGAAACTTTCAAGAAGTATGGTTTTATTGATAAAAGTCGTTTCCGTCCAATAGTGTTAAAGAAAGGTGGAAAGTCTCAGTTTCCCTTTTTGATAGATCCAAATACTGGAGTTGCTATGTATGAAAGTAATGATATTAATCGATATTTGTGGAAAGAATATGGTAGCGAAGCGGCTCCATTTCTCTTTGATCGACTAGGATCTTTGCCGATATTAAATTTGGGAGTATTTGTTGCTTCTGCATTTAGAGTAAGTTCATCTGTGTGTTCCCCTAACCCTTTGCAATCATCCCAACTCTAACATATCACTCTCACATATGCTACATTCTACAGCCTTTGCCTAGTCATGGATTATTACGTACACCATCCAAACTTCCAAAAAAGAGAATTACATTATACTCCATGGAATCATCGCCCTTTTGCAGATTGGTACGAGAAGCTCTAACAACACTAGAACTTCCATACATACTAAAAAATTGTGCACATGGAACTCTGCGAAATCGTTTAGAATTTCGAGAAAAATACTTATCACATTTAAGTTCAAGCAGACAAATAATCGGTACTTTGTTAAATAAAGAAATTGTAAAGTTACCTTTTTTAATCGATGAGAACACTGGAATTGAAATTAGTGAAAGTGCTGATATTGTGAAGTATCTATTTGATACATATAAAATTGGAGATACTGTTACTGAATCTTTAGCAGATTATTCAACAGATGGTGCGACAGATGGTCATATGAAAATTATGTAAAAGGGAAATAAAAAAATTTCTTTAAAAAACGTCTTTTACGTGATAATATATGATACATTAAGATACACATATATGTGTGTATATATCATCGATATATATATTATTTACAGGGAGTAAAATTTTATTAAATTAATGAGTAAGAATTAAAGTATATATATACCAAAGGTATTAATACTACACTGGTATGATCCTTGGCATAAAATAAAAAAATATTAACACCTCTGTCTTATGATAGTAGGAAGCATTGAAAGTTTTATTTTTTTCTTTCTTATTGATCGTAAAAAAATATGTCGCAATTCCAATTTTTTTATGATTTGATTTTTTAAACCAATTTGCTTAATGCATCGAAGTTTGGTGTGCCAAAACCTGATGCTGCATCCCATCCAGCAATTGCTGTAAAACCATTTCCTTTTTTTGAAAATATACCACCTTGACAACCATTACATCCAATTGTTACGTCGTGGAAACCTTGAGGATTTTGATAAATGAATGGATTTAAAAAACCTAACACCGGCTTATTTGCTTTTAGTCTTACGCCATTTAGTTTAGCAAACACACCAGCAGCAACTGGGCAAGCAGCAGATGTTCCAGCAACACCCTGGGTATTCCCACCGGATACAACACAATAAGGTGTTTTTTGACCAGCGAGTGCTGCAATATCTGGATAACCACGCCCGGTATTGTTCCATAGCGACTGGTCTGGCAATTTTGCGCTTTTGTTGTTTTTGTACGCTGCTACTGCAGATGCCTGGTATTGAGGGATTGGAAAGTTGTCCGAAAAGCCTCCTCCGCCATCATTCCAAACTTCCTCCTCACCAATACCAGCATTGTGAAAGTTTGTCCCGCCAACAACAGTAATATATGGGCTACCACCTGGGAAATCTGGTTTGAATCTTTTTTTAAAAATACCACATCCTTCTCTTCCACATACTCCTTGATCACCACTTGCAAATAATATACTTTTCCCTGCAACACCAGCTTTCATAAATGCTACATTACATGTCAGCATATATTGCCTAGAAGATTGTTGCTTTTCATCATTACCATAACTAACACTATGAACGTGAGGGCTTGTTTTATTGGATGTTATCAAATTTGCCCAGTTTAACAAAGAATATTGTCCACTGTAAATAACAGTTAATGGAATTTCTGGAGACACTCCGCGAATGTATTCAATATCCAATGAAGCTTCTACTCCTGGTTGTGAACCAGAGTTGCCACCAATAATTGTTTCTACTTGTACATCTCGATGACAAGATTTTGTAAATCGTTGATTATCCCCAGGAGAGAAATATTGACCTTGAAATTCTGCAACAGCCATTGAATTAGATGAATCTCCAACAGTATCATTTGGAAAGTTATATCTTTGCATTAATACTTGCGGTGTGACTAAACCATCACATGCTGAATCGTCACATGTATGTCCCCATGATCCAGACCCACCTTTCAATTGATTTTCTTCTGTTACTAATGACTTCATACGTAACCGTGGAAACTGTAATAGTTCACCAACCATGAATATTTCACTTGCTATTGAGCTAGGTAGAAAATATGGTTTTGATGCCCTTAAAATAACTGTATCCGCATTACTGTTGTGTTGGAATGCATGGATCGTTGTAGACAGGATAGTTTCAATAGTTTCAACACTTGCTTCGATTGTAACCATATCCTTGTTTGGATTCAGTTGTGCAGTTTTAACACCATTTTGATTTTTAAAAAATGTTTGAACTTTTTGATATCGAGACGCGGGAACATTCAACAACTCAGTTATTTCATCAACCGTTTTATGTTTTCCATATCTTACATGTCTTGGATCTGATAATTCATACAATTCTTTCTCTAACTTCGCGACTACATCATCCTCGATGCGAATTGCAACAGTTAATTTCATCATCTCTTTTGGCGATGGTTTATGTGATATCTTCCAACTTGAAAATTTTTCATTGTATGTTTCAACGTCTGCTTCCATTTGTACCTTATTAGTAGGTGACGAAGAAACGCATGATATTGCGACAAGCAACAAAAGTAATGTGTATTTCATTGTATTCTGTTAGATTTTTGTTTTGTTGTAGATTGGTTTTCTATGAACTGAACCCTAGTTGGAAGACGTGTGCAAGCCTACTACTCTGTCTCATGGAAGCAGCAGAACCAAAGGCAGGTATATATTATTATTATAGGCAAAAAAAAAAAAAATAAAATAATAAAATAGACTATATAAAATAATAGAGCTGCTGTGTGGAGAGCACAAAATAATAATATAAAAAATAAAATAATATACAATAATAATAATATAATGATGTGTTGTGTTTTGTTTGTTTGATTTGTGATGAAGCATTGTTTAATAGTAAAAAATAAAATATAATGAAGAAGATTGATAGTGTGTATATGTTAGGTGCTTAGTATCATTGAAAAATCATGATATCTACAACTACCACCATACAACATACAACTAAGTAACTCGAATTTAAATTGAAATGATGAGGTTTGCGGTTTGCCTGATGTGATCAGTACTGTGTAGCACCTGTCAAGCACCATGGTGATAGGTGGTAGTGTTAATAGTATATAGTATATGGCACCCAAATGGACGGCCTCTATCATTTGGTAGTTTCACAGGTCGAGCTTTCATAGAAGATAGTGTATTATTTCAATTATTACTGTATATTTAATACGTACTTCATATTATTCTTACACATTGGCCATGTTGATAGCGAGCTACCACGCTACCACCATATGTGGTATAGAGCGTATAGAGCTGGCTGGGCTGGCCGGGCTATCAAGCCAAAATATATCTGTTATTGAAGTTAAAGTTTAAGTTATTTTAATTTATTTATATTGTATGTACGTGTACACCTTACTTTTCCCATTATATTATACCTGGATCACGTATTACTATGCAGAATGCCAATAATAATAATTTAATAATAATAAAAAAAATAATACTATACAGCAGTGTATAATCGTTGTTGTATTATAGAAGTATATATCCATGCATAATAAACTATGTAAACCGCGGTCACGAAACACCCGACACACTTACGTATGCTATACACGCATGAATATCGATATAGCCATCCATACAACGACAAAAAGGTGTTGCAACGTGTGTATTAATACCATTTATAACACATTGAATCTAGAAGAATCCTTTTACAATATATATATATACGTATACAACAAAAATAACAAATAATGTGGAAAGCAGGTCTTGCAACATTTGATAATATTAAAAATGATGGTTCTGAAAGTGCAAGGTCAACTTACAGTTTATCTAGAAGTAAACGTGAGAAATTAAGTGCTATCTTAGAGAAACAAAATACAAAGCCAAGAGTGCAAACAAAGATGTCACGATATAGAAACCCACCTTTGCAAGAAAATTTCAGGGGTAGTAGAAGCAGTAGTAGAAATAACAACTCTAGAAGAAGTCGACATAATAAAAATCATAGTAGAAACAATAATACCAAACGTGGTAGTGCTAGTAGGTCGTCTCGTCTGAGACAAGAGACAAATTTAACGATACCTGAAAACAAACCAATAGTAGAAGAACGAAATAGTAGTACTGGCATGCAAATTATTATCCCTGAGCCTATTTTTTTCAATGGCTTGAATTCAATAGAAAGGCCGCAATGGTCCTTAACGGAAACTGAAGATAAGACGACGTTTGGTATATCATTTTGGATACGTCCATCGCCAACTCTAGGTGCTAAAACAACTAATAGGGCAGAGAAGTACAGTAAACGACGAATGTTAGGGAATAATAGAGGCTCATCACCTGGCTTCAGTAGTCCATTTAATGAAAAGGGGGTTGATCTATCTGGGAGTGAGTGGCGAGTTGTATGCTGCCGTCGCGGTGCTAGAGAAATTGATTCAATTTTACGTATGCAACAATATGGGGGCTATGGTGAAGAATTACGGCATGGGAATAATCGTAAAAAAATTGGAATCGACCCTGGGGAGCTATGTACTCCAATGTTGCAATTGAGTGCAAAAACATGTCAGTTGCAATTGTACGTTTGGACAACCGGAAGTAGTATGAAACCTGCTGGGCGTTTAATGACAAATAATGCATGTCCCTATGGTATATGGACCCACGTAACAATTGCATTAAATAAAAATATTGCAAAAATATATTTAAATGGTAGACTAGATGTTGAAGCAAGTTTCAATGATAACATTTATTTGCCTGAAGCATCGCTGCTACTTGGCCGTGGAAATTTAGAGAAAAAAAATAAGCTTAGAAACAGTGATAATAACAGTAGTTACGCGCCATCGGTTGCATCTAGTCGTATGAGCACTGCTGATTTTGTGAATGGTGGTGGAGATTCTACATCAAGAACAACGTCATCACGCCACAACCTTGACGAGCCGGATGACGATCCAGAAGGATTTGTTGGTTTTTTATCTGATGTTACGTTACATGCGAGGCGAATAAGTAGTGGTCATGTAGAAGCAATGGTTAAAGATGGTGAAACTCCGCTTGAACCTGTCGAGCAAGATGAGTGGAGTTTACTTGTAAATGTAAGTAAACGTATGCAAGATGATCAAGAAAGGAAGAAACGTGAGCGTTTAAGAAAAGTAAAAGCGGAGCAAAAAAAAGTTTTAGATGAACAAGTTGCTTATTTGAAAAAGAAACGTGCAGATGATATTAAAGCTGAACGAGAGGCTGACCTCTTACATTTGTCACGGTATAATGCAAACGGGGATCAGTTGCAGCACCAAATTGCACGTGAAAAGGCGATGAAAGTCCAAGCTGCAAGGAAGGAAATGGCAGAACAAAGACGTTTAGAACGAATTAAACGCGAACATCAGGAACAGGAGGAAATGATACGTGACAAGGAAGACATGGACATTTTACAAATACAAATTAAAGAAACTGCAATATCACAGGAAAAAGAAAGGCAGCATAAACGTGATACATCCAAAAGAATGATGGCATCTTATGCTGTGTTGATGGAGGAAAAAAAAGCAAAAGAAGAAAAAAATCGTTTGATGGAAGAACATGATAGGCAATTGGCAGAAATGGATGCAAGACAAACTATTCAATTAGAAACTGCTCGAAAGAAGAAGAAACATTATGATCAAATTCAATATCGTAAACAATTGGCTGATCAAGTAAAAATGAAAAAAGCACAAAATGCTAGTAAATATCATTTATCTGAACAGGAGCGAACAATTAACAGGCGTTATTTGCAGGAAATAATTGAAGAGCAACGAGATGGTAATATCCCTGGTGATAGCAATTGGGAAGGTTCACAGTATAGTTTTGGTCCACAGACAGGTAGATCTCAGAAACATAAATATTCTAGTAGTAGAAGAGATTATAATTACGAAAGTCCACAGAGAGGTAGTAGTACAATGAGCAAACAGAAACTGGAAGCATTAAAACGTATGTTAAATGAGTGAAAAAATAGACGCGCATAGTAGTAGTAGTAAATATTATGCGTAAGCTTATAAAGTCGTAACTTATGTTTTTTATAAATATCATAGTAATGATCGACTAAAGGAACTCAGTTATTGTATTCCATTGAGAGGTAGGAATTATCAAATATTATAAGAGAAATATACTGAGAGTAAATAAAAAATATAATACGCGCATATTTATTATTAATATCAATATTGATATGATATTTTAAAATTAAATTTAAATAAATAAATTTTATTTTATATCATGTTTTAACTTAAAACTAATGAGTTAAAGATAAATATTTTACGTGGATAATAAATAAAATTTCATATTCCGTGATTAATAATCATATACTGTTACTTGTCGAATATATATATACATATATGAATGCGAAATTTTCATCGACTAGACCTACAGCTAGAGGGTAAATTTACTACCTTTGGAGAATAAAATCCATATACTATATATATCTTGATTTATGATACTGTAATACTCAATCTATTCTTCAATACTGGTGGTGTTGATTTGCAGCTAGTGGCTGCCGATGCATTTGCTGTCCATTATGATGATACTGTTGTTGTTTATCACCTGGATGCTGTTGTTGCTGTGGGGCTTTCTTTTGTTTTCTCCTGTTTAATCGATGCTGTGCAAAACGTATCAATGCATCACGTTGTTTACGATCGATTTCTTTTCCATCTAAAAATGACAAACGATTGTTACAATTTATTAACATAGTCTCTCTGTATTTTGTTGTCTTACAAACAGGATTGCCGCTAAAAACAGCTTTTTTTAATTCTTTTAATCCACTTAATACTTCCACTACCTCCCCTGCATTCTTAATTTTATTGTTTGAACAATTTAATACCTGTAATTCTACCAACGATGAAAATACAATAGGTGAAACAATCTTACATCCACTTACACTTAAGTGGGTTAAGTTACCACTTAATGTATTTAAAGTTGATGGCTCAAATGTCAATTCCAAACTATCGTGTAATTTTTGGTTATCCAAATTTAATTCTTCTAGCATAATGCAGCTTTCTAGTCCTGATACGGTTGTAATTGCATTGCCATCCAAGAATAATTTTCTTAAATTTGTGGCATTTTCCAAACCTGTTATTATTGTAATGCCATTACGACTTAGATGTAAATTTGTTAATTTTTTACAGACATTCAATGGTGTCATGGAATTTAATAAATTGTCTTGCAAGTACAATACTTGTAACGATACACATAGATCTAAATTTTCAATTTCTTTGATATTTTTATCCTGCAATTTTAGATGTGTTAAACGCTTTACAAAATCTTCATCCGCCTCATCTTTTGCTTTTCTAGCTGATGACGTTGAACGTTTTACAAATAAATCCATATTCATTTTATGCATTTTTGACTCTCTTCTGGCACGTCCTGTGAAATCATATCGAGGTAAATGTTTTCTCATAGCTGTATTTTATACAATATTTTGTGTGTGTGTGTGTGTGCTTGTATCGGTTGAATCTTTTTTTAATCTCGTATATGTGTATATGTTGTTGTTCCGATATACTCTCGAGGAACAGCATATGCAACTTGCTGCTGCAGATCATCGAGGCAGTTTGATAGTAATAATTATCATCAATTGTGTATTGTGTTATAATTATTATTATTAATTATTTATAATTATTATTTTTTGAAACAACCATCTCGCGAAAGTGCAACAACAAAGCTCCAAACAACAAGCCTTATTATGAGGCAAGCAAAGCATGTAAAGACTACTAATAGTACCACCAATGGTAGTTATACTACGTATAATACTAACAATAATAAAAAAGCAGTAATAACGTTCATCACACATCGCTTTTACAATCTAAATCAAATCCCATTTACATTATGAAATACCACCATGGTACCTGCGGCTGGGCCTGCCCTAAGCAGTAAGTACTATAGTAGTAGGATTTAATAAAATTTATTACAACGTATTCGTACTTGGAGTGCCAGGAGTGTACAATTCATGAAGAAGGAATAGAAAAAATGAATCACAATATATAGTTTATTACATGCTTACTCGTATTTAATATATAATATATAATATATTATAGAGCTATATTAATTATTAATAATTTTAATAATTATTGATTATATTTTATTATGATATTATTAGAGGGGATCTGAATAAGAATTATTTATAAATATACATAGGCATTTATTTTTGGTATAAATCAGTATTCTAACAGGGGCGAAAAATATAAAATAAATATATATATTTTTCACAATGCTATGTGCAGCGTAATATTATAGATATTTTTTTGTAAAATTTGTCCCCTTTAGTAAGGTGTTTGGTATCTGTGGAAATTATCAATTCCCTATCAAATATATTTTAAAATGCAAAAAATAACATTGATTACTATTATTATTTTAGACAGGATCTGAATAGGAATTATTTATAAATATACATAGGCATATTTTTGGTATAAATTAGTATTCTAACAGCGGCGAAAAAAATAAAATAAATTTATATATTTTTCACAATGCTATGTGCAGCGTAATATTATAGATATTTTTTTGTAAAATTTGTCCCGTTTAGTAGGGTGTTTCGTATCTGTGGAAGTTATCAATTGCCTACCAAATATATTTTTAAAATGTCCAGCAAAAAAGTGGTTCATGTATTGTACTGGATGATTTAGTTAAGGTACTATTTATTCCATTACAACCTGCAATTAAATCTAATATAATCATTAAGGTATTAATGGTATCGCTGAAGCAACTCAATATAAATTATTAGACATATTAAGGTTTTAAGAATATCTTTGCAGTAATCCCAAAATGAAACAACTATATATATTAAGGTATGTTGTACCATATCACAATGATGCATTTTTGGAATGCCTATAATGGAATAATTTTAGAAAATAAAAAAAATACAACATAAACAAATTGAAAAATAATTTAATCTACTGTTGTAAGAAAATAAAAAAAATACAACAAAATGAATTCAATCCAATTCGCGATGCTATTTTAAGGTATTACGAATACACAGTCAATTTTATTTGTGGCAAACTTTTTTCTACTTTAAGGTACACGGAGCGCATACCAATTTTATTTGGCCATACAAATGTTCATTTAAGGTACAATAAGCGGATACTCAATATAGTTGGCCAAAGAAAAGTATATTTTAAGGTATAATGACCGCATACTCAAAATATATTATTTGACCATAGAAAATCCAAAACCTCCAAATGCAAAAAGGCACAGAATAGGCAAATTCGGAGCAAATATTTTATTTTTTTTTTATTTTTTTTTTACCCTACCCCCAACTCTTAATTTGTATTGTAATAAGTATAAACATGGTGCCTAGATCTTTTTGGGGTCAAAAGTGGCTAAATTCTTAAAAAATATTTTTAAAATATATTTAAGTGCTCAAAACTTAGAAAATATAAAATATATTTTGATAGGCTGTCAAAAAATATATATCGCTAGCATGAACATAGGACTACGAAAAATAATATATTTATAAATAATTCTTATTCAGATCCCCTCTATTATTATTATTATTATTATTATTATTTATTATTTTTAATAAAGTAGTACCGTAGTAGTATAATAAATAATATAAAAAATATTATTTATTGATTTTTTTTAAAACTACAACAACAACTACTTTAAAAACTAGTCGTCTAGCAACTGAGTAGCAATCACGGAAACAAAAAGAACATAAAAACTGTTTATTGATGTGAACGTTCACATACTGTTGTGAATTTGAAACATGTTTGCAAAAGAGCTTGAAGAGAGAGCGAAACGGCAACAGATACGACGAAGAGCTTCACAAACTTCTTTAACGCCAAAAAAAAATAATAATCACTACACGAATAAAAAACAACAAATTGTAAATAATAATAGTAGCAAAAATAATAGTAATAGTAAAGGAAAAGAAGAAGATAATGATGATGAGATAGATGAAGATTCGAGTGATGTTTTGTCTTTACTCAATACAGATGATCGTAGTAAAGAAGAAGAACATAATGATGATGATGATCAAGTGGAGGAGGAGGAGGGTGACGTGGATGCAGATAGTATATTTTTACGTATGGACGATGATAACGAGGACGACAAAAAAAAAGCTGAGGAAGAAGATGATAATAAAAGTACGAATAGTAGCATCGTGTCAGCACCGTCAAAAACAGCAAATAACTCCAAGCAAAAATTAAATGTCAAAAATGTTTTAGAAAATTCAAACGATGACGAGGTAGCCAATTCACCAGGTTCTTTTCAAGACAAACTACTTCGCCAAGAACAGGTTGCTGCTATTAACGCTCAGCAACGTTCGCGTGCCCGCACGACTACAACAAAATATGATCCACAACAACAACTTGCAATTGAATTTATTCGTAGAAGAGAACAGGCATGTGCGTGGATTAAAAACGTCATGGAACAAAGTTCTTCTAGTAGACGGCAAAAAGAGACTTTGCCAACACCAGATACATTTGTTTCGTCATTAAGAAACGGTGTTGTGCTTTGTGAAATAATGCGGGTTATTAATGGCGAAAGAGCCGCTAAAATTGTTATACATAGACAATATCCACCTGCTACAAAACAAATGAAGGAACGGGACAATATTGAAACATTTTTGGCGCAGTGTGTAGATGTAGGCTTGGATAAAAATAGTCTTTTCGAGACAGATGATTTATATGAATCAACTGATTGTGATGGGGGTGGGAATTTAGGTGCTGTTTTATATACTTTGGGTGCATTAGCTCGATTAGGTGTAAAAAACAAACTAATAACTTCGGAAAAAATGCATTGGCATGGTCATGGTTTTAAAAATAATAAATTCCCAACACGGACATATTCGCATAGTGAAGTTACAAAGGCGTCGGTTGCGTTATTAATGATGGATGGCGATGCTGCAACACCAATTTTAAACTTTACAGATAAAATTGGTAAAAAAAATAGCGATAGTAATACCAACAATTATGATAACAATGGCAATGTGAATTTAATTGATGATAACAATAGTAATAGTAACAGTAACATAGATACAAATATTGATGACAATACTAATAATAGTAGTAATAATAATTATGTTGACCATGATGATGAGACTTGGGGAAGTAGTAGTGATGATAGTGATAATGATAATGATAACAATTTGAATCGTGGACGATTGACACGTGGCCAATCTGTCATTTTAAGTGAACTTGAAGAGTCAAAAAAAGACTTTGGCAAAAGATTAGAATTAGTCAAACGAAAATTAATTGTAACACAATCTGAAATTGAAACTGTTGGCAACAGCAGCTGTAATGATGGTGCATCTCTCGGAAATAGAAGGGCAAGCTCGACGCTGTCATCGTTGACACCGGTTTATTCGAAACAAGGAGCTACTGATGGGTATACATCAGGTGACGAAGAAGCTGGCGTACCTGCTTGCTATGGAATGTTGGAGAATGACGTACTTGTTGGGGGAAATGATGAAGCAACGTTATTGTCATCGCTTTATCGTCGTCGGAATCATCTTTCTGTTAACAATAATAAAAGCACTAAAGACAGCAGCAAAGGCGAGGTTTTAAATGTTAAACGGGCCAAAATAGTTATATCCTGGCTAATTGATCAAGGTTTGGAAGAATACGTTCCTATATTTCAAAATGCTGGTTGGGATGATCCAAAAACAATCGCAACACTTTTAACAGAGCATGAATTGTTGCGAATGGGCATTAAAAAACGTGGTCATATTTTACAACTGATGTCAAACATTCCGAAATTAAGAAGACTTCTGCATAGCGAAGGCAAATCTATTTTAAATATGAAAGAAGATACTTCCGGTATGACATCCGCTGGATCAACTGTTGAAACACTACCATCTGATTTGATGAAAATGTGGGATGATTTAAAAAGTACAATAAATGCAGCACATGGGGATAATGGCAGCAGCAATGAAAATTCTACTGCCGCAAAAAATATACGGTCCATTGAAAATGTTTTAATTGCTACTGAGAACTTATTAATACCGAAAAAGATCGGAGTGAGGCCCATTGTGTTTGACATTGGATGGCATTCGATTCGTGTAGGCTATGCTGGAGCAGAAAGGCCGGAATTAATTGTACCGTCTGTGAAAGGGGTTGTTAAAGAGCTGTTTCGTGAAACAACACGTGCAAAACAAATGGCAAATGGTGTGCTTTGTTGCGAGGTCGCTGATGAATATGCTGAAATATGTAGAGTTCGGCCGCCATTGCGCCGTGGTATAGATGAGATATCAGATCCAGAAGTAATTGAATGGGACGATTTAAATGAAATCATTGGATACATTTACATGCGTTTAGGTATTAAACCTGATGTACACCCTGTCGTTATCGTTGAAGCCTGGCCGAATTGTCCATTTGAAGATCGAAGTAAATTGGTACAATTATTTTTTGATACTTACAAAGTTCCTTACATATCATTGCTACCCCAAGCACCTCTTGCGCTTGCTGCATATGGGTTGTTGAATGGTTTAGTGTTGGATGTTGGGGAATCTTTTTCCAGGGCCGTGCCTGTATTCGATGGTAACGTTCTTTCAAATGCATCGACACGCTCACCGGTAGCTGGTCTAGAAATTACGCAGCAAACTATGAGGACATTGACTTTTGATGGATTTAAATTTGATTCGTTTGCCGTTGCTGGACGCACCGATGGTTACCAGACTGGAAAGTCGTGGTTAGAAAAACGTGCAGCAGGTGTATTGAAGGAAAAATTGTGTTATGTGTCTGAAAACATAAGAAAATCGGTGCCGCTGGTAAGAGCGGTTGATGCAAAATCATTGCCAACGCATTTACAGCCTACTTTGCAAGTCTCCTCAGATGCTGAGTTTGTCAATTGGTCTAAACATCGTTTTGAGGTAACAGAGTGCATGTTTAATCCATCTTTAATTCGCGGCGATCAATACTACGCAGAAGGAAGTTTGCAAGGTACAGTTATGTCTGCTATATCTCAGTTGCCTCCAGCCATTCAGCGTAGTATGTATGCATATATTTTTGTTACTGGTGGTACATCTGTTTGTCCTGGTCTGCCAAAAAGATTGTACAATGAAATTAAAGATTCAACAAACACATCGTATGATGTGCGTGTTATTGCACCAGCTGGGCGAGAACATGCTGCTTGGAGGGGTGGATCGATATTAGCGGCAAGGCATGATTTTATTGAACATTTGTGTGTGTCAAAGGAAGTTTACGATACCAGCGGTCTTGGTGCTACCTTGGAGCATGTGTTGGAAATGAGCGGTTTGTCTTTCGAAGGTACTTCAACGTATACCAGCGCAGTAGTAGACGATGAGCATAAAGTGACTTCCAATTTACAGCAATTAATTAAGGCATCAATACGTGATATTAACAGTGGTGCCGAAGCTCGTGAAAAATATGATAAAATCAAATCTACTATTACTGCACTTCAATCAATGACTGCAACATTCTTGCAAAATATAAAAGAGATTCAAAAATGCCATGGCCAGATAGATAGGGTGAAAGACGAGTTAGCGCGATCAAAGTCAAAGTGGGCTGCTGCTGATAGAGTGAGATGTAAAGCGGCTGCATCTGCGTGTAAAGCACGTCTGAAGAGGGCGGAACAAACTGCAGCGACATTAAGAAAGGAATTAGCTGATCAGAAAAAAATGACGGAGCTTTTAAGTGGTGACAAATCTTTATTTTAGAGTATCTGCCTTCTGTACGCAATTTTCCACATATTTATTAGACCGATAATTATATAATTTATATGTATATACGAGTGTATATTCTGGATAAAAATAGACTACCGAGTATTATTTGTGAACACAAATAAAAATAAACAAATACTGTATTTCTTTATTTTATACTCTATAATAAAGTAGTTAAATTGATAGAGTAAATTCTCTTGAGCCTATGTATACATAGTAAATACTTTGTGGATCATAGGCCGAATAGTATGCCTATGCTATATATTTTTGTATTTATGCTATACTGCTTAGACTATTGTACGGGTCACTTATATTAAAGTCATTTTGATTTTTGAGTAACTTTGTCATGTCAGAGATTTTTGAATATACATACAATAATCAATGTAACTCTAATTTCTTGCTTCTTTGTACGTGAAAAGATAAAATTCACATGAAATAGTATATATGAAAGTCATTAAGACACATTATCAAAACTTTTTTCAACCATATCCAGTAAACCACGTTTTTGTATATAACCCTAATTGCAACACCATCATGGAATTTACAAATTGTGGTATGCCTCGAGTTAATTGAGGTGTGAGGTCGCGAGAACAACAGACGGGTATTTCTATGATTAGTATCTAACATAAAATTATCGGTTACAGCTTCGTATGCTATGGGAAAATGTTGAATTGACGTTTTTGTGAGTGTATTCTACGATGCATGGGAGAGTATGGAGTTCTAGTAAGACCAGCAGTGCATACGTGACAGTGCTGTGTTCCTCCTACTACCAAGAAATAGCTCAATTTACCCTTGCGGGAGGACCAAAAGTGTTTAAAAATAATGTTTAGAACATTTATCTTGCACCATCGAAGCTGTGCACATTTATTATTTTTATAATAAGTTACATACCAATTTTCACAATGTTTCTACCAAAAATAATATATTTATTTGATTTTTTTCATTTTTTCACCATTTCATGGCAAACAGGGTTTTTAGGCGTATTTGCCTGCTAAACACTATTTTGCGATATTTCTCGACATGTAAATGAGTACATGTATGATAGTATGTATAAAAACCATATATATTGCATCGGCAGTACGAAATAACTTAAAAACTACTTTATATAGATGTAATAAACGATAATTTAACAAAATGCTGTATTTCTAATATTAATTACTAACATTTACAGCACCATTTTTATTTTTTGTGAATTCACTTCATTTCATTTTTTTTCTATTGCTTTAGGAATTTTGACTTTATTTGAATGTTAAATTTTTATTTTTTTTTCAACATAAAAATTTTATGAGTTCTAATGAATTAAAAATTAAAAAAATGTATTAATATTATTTTGATACATCAAAATAGACACTTCAAGATAAACAACTCGAACTTGCTATACACAAAAGCAGTTTACTAGCACCATTTCAATGATATCAAAACCAACGCTAGCATTGCAATAGTACTATATAACCTTAATCAACCATACATTTTATGACTATTTTTTGAATAAATTTAAAAAATGTACTAAATTTTGATGTAATTGTGTATCAAAACGCAGTTACAATTCAGCAATGTTAGATACATATACAAATGAAATACCTACAAGTTTATAGGGCACAAAAGTATGTTTGACGATCTTTAACGATTATTTTGTATGTGTATGTTTTCGACAAATTTAGGATCCCGATGGACACGATTTGCGGATGTTTTAGTATTTCTTGAAACTGGAGTTTTGAGATACTATTTAGCATGGATGTAGCATTAACTAAATCTGCGATGACATAAACTAAGACGTACAAGTTTGCCTATATAACACAAAAATACGACCCAACCAAGATTGGTCATATTTCGAAGTGTATCTCTCATATTTAAGTATACTATGAATAATTTACAAAAATAGATAGAAAGCTCATTTTGTGTCCTCGATCGATGTGAATCCATTATTACTATAAATAATTTGTATACTTTGATAGGAATAGAAAGTGATAAATTGTGTGAAACAATACCACAAACAATGTTTTACTTTTTATAATGTGTTACTATGTATGAAAATACGTAAAATGCAGTTTTGATTTAATTGTAGAATACTTAGTATAAATTACCTATACATTGAAAGTACAAAAAAGCGTGTTTAGTTGATGTTTTATACATCTTTTTAATGGTTTTACCTATCAAAGATCGATATTTTGTATTCGTAGCCTCGTACTATTATTCTTGATAAAATCGTAATATTCGTGCATTATTCACGGTTTTCTATAAAAGCGTGTTTGATCCACCTTAACACGAATAATAAAAGTGCCTTGAAAGGAAACTTATTAAAATTTATGAACATATATTGCAGATCCTGTGTACATCGTAATGTAATGAGATACCTTCAACAATTACACTTTCGTATATTTTCGTGATGTTATATTCTATTTTTTGAGATATTTTTGATTTTCGGACATTACTGCCATATTGGTATCAAAAAAAAAAAAAAAAATTAAATACAGTATATATAATAATAATAAATATTAACAATCGATCATGATTATTATTACTATAAAATAATAATAAAATAATAATAATAATATTATTATATTATTATATTATTATTATATTAATTCGTACTACACATCTCATCATCGATAGTATAACTGGTACAGTTCGCTCATGTACACATTCAACACCACAAGCACCATATTTCAGCCCATTCGTTTGCGCGAGCGTTCACCAGTGTCCATAAATATACAAAGAGTATATATGTATACCATCAAGACATAATATACACAACCAGCGTTGAATAACAATATAATATATATATCATATGAATCCAAAGCAATCAGTCATAAAAATACCGTCAGTTCATGCAAATGACGACGATAACAGTTTGCTTAACGAAAATACTGAGCATCAAGATAACGATGAACTAAAAACATCACCTATAGTTGTAAAGAAAAATTCTTCCAATCAATTACCACCACGCTCACCAACAAGTCCAGCAGATAACGAGAAATCGGATGGCCAATATAAATACCCAAGTCGTGCATCAACTCCAGATGATATTGACATTCAACGAAGATTCCATGAATTGTGCTACAACATAAAAGAGGGATTGATGAAAGAAGATCAATTTAATACGAATTTTAATATGTCAATCCAAGAATTGTAAGTTATTTATACAAGCATTGTATCTTTTCCATTTTCCATTCTCCATTGCATATTTCTATATTTGTAAAAAAAGTTACCTAACATTTTACTTTATGCCTAAATAGATACGACATTAGTAAATTTTTAAATATACCAGAAAGCGAATGGATAAATTTTATACCAATACAACTTAGCCATGGTTCTCCCGCAGCTATGTCATGGGTATTATCATTGGTAAAACTATTAAGAATTAAAGACTCTGAAATAAAGAAGCTTAAGGAGCGTATTGATTACATGGAAGGTAATTTTGAAAACTTAAGAGATCATGTGTCATCCATTGAAGCATTAATGAACGGCAATGTGAAACGCGACGCTAACACGGTAAAAAAGATACAAAAGGAAATATCAAAAATTCCAAAACGTAAATCTACGAACGCTAGTACAAATACAAATAGAAAATTTACAGCAGACATTGGAACAACAACGAAAGGCAATAACAATAAACTACCAACTAAGAAAACGCAAGAGACAAAGATGCGTGCTACAAATGAAAACAGCAACACAAAGAAAAGTATTACGGAAATAGCTAAAAAGAAAAATGTTGAAAAATTAGACGAAAAGGCTATTGCTGAACCACAATCATTTCGAAGTGCAAAAGATTTTTTACAAACAGTTAGTAGCGGTAGAATCAAAACAAACGAAGAAGCCCGCCGTCCATCTTTCAATGGAAATACAAATGCTAATACAAACCCATTTTTGAACCGGAATCGATGGCTGCAAGAACAGTTATTGCGTAAAGATAAAAAAGTTGATACATCGATGGATGCACAATTAAACGCGCATGTTTCTTTTGCAGCAAATTGGAATGTTGATTATTCAAAGACACTAAGAAAGTATTAAATTTTATCTTGAGCACTGTATATGGTTATAAAATATTTATTCGCAATTTGTTTAAAGATATACTACGCGCAGTCTATAAGTACGAGAATGTAAAAATTTCTTTTATATATTTGTGTTTTCATAAAAATTAAAAATAAAATTCATACACAACACGACACTGTTATTTTAAATGGTGAGAATAATATTTTAAAAGTGGAGAGAGAGAGTGTGTGATTTATTTCTCTGAGATTAATACACTCAATACGAATCGTACATCATTGAATCATCCATATCGTCATCTTCAAAATCATATCCAGAATACGAATATTGAAATGGTGCTTCAACACTTTTTTCTGATGGGTAGCAGCAACAACAAATGGAGGAACATATTCCACCACCATTGCCAAAACCACAACATAAACACAAACCACAGAATCCAGCGACGCCAAGTAATGATACAAAAACTAAGAAAAAAGAATCATAATGACGTTCAACTACATCGTCTGTATCAGCAATTGCACTTTTAACTTTTTTCCACCATCCACGCCCTTTACGGTTACTAGAACTCATTACATCATCACATCGACTACAATGTTGAGGACATACTTGCCATATTTTAAATAATCCTTGAGAATGTTTAGCAGTTGTTTGGGGCAATTTATCCCGTAGCTGCTTCAAAAATATTGGTGCTAAGCGTACTTCTTCAGCACACGGCAACGAGGCAAGCCATTTGATACAACGTACAGGCAAAAAGTCTAGACACTTATTGTCATTGTTATTTGCAAAAGAACCTTTTGTCTGTCGTAATTTCGTTTCAACGCCGTTACTATGCCTAACGACGGTTCCTCTAGGATGTGGTAACATTCTAATTTTAGCATTTTTAGGTATGCTGTAGGATGAAAACTTTAAATTATCCTCTAAAAGCTCCCCATGATACTTCAATGGCCCTGGATCATATTCATAGCCACCATTTTTCTCTGCCAACTCAGTAGCTCTCAAAGCAACATCACCTACAGTATCAGAGGGTATAACATCAACTTTAATTATTGTTGGTCCAATATCAATATTAACGGATGAGGATGATTTTTTAATACCTGACGTGGATGTTGGTAATGCAGGAGGAGGCGGTGGCGGCGGCGGTGCAGACTGACCTGAGGAATACTCATCTACACTGCCTGGAACACCTTGCGGTAAACGGATCATTCCACCACCGCCATCACCGCTATTATAATTACTACCACTATCATCTTGTATAACTGGTTCTAAATGCTCGCTGCTAACATCTGCATGGACAGGCCCGATTCTTCGGGATTTATTATCCATGTTCTCATTATTGTCGTTACTATTTTTTTTGTTATTATTGTTACTGATGTCACTACGAAAAGCTGGACGACGATTACTTATGGTTGGTTCTGGTGGTATTGGAGGAGAATCTCCTCCAAAATCGATTGGTGAAGCAACTGAACTCATATCCTTCAATATAGTTGGCGACAATAATTGACTCATAAATGATTTTGGCAATGATGATTTAACCTCTTGCGTTAAAACACTGTCTGTTTTTTTATGCAATGCATCTACCATGTGATCTTCCTCACTTAATGCAGCATTTAATTTCTTTTCCCATGAATTATCTACTGTACCATATCCACCTCCGTTACTTTTATCGTCATTATTATTATAATTATCTACATCAAATTTTTTCTCCTCACCTGTACCTGTGACTATTGCACCGTCTTTCCCCTCAGTTGAAGCACCAATAGTACCAGTATCTCCTTTACCTGCTGCTTTACCAATAGAATGCAATGTACTTATTTTACTTTTAACATTATTATTTTTACTTTTTGTTATGCCTTTATTGTCAACGCTTTTCACTTTAGTATCTGCTGAAAGCGATTTTTTGACGGACTCAGTACTCTTAGCTGCTTTTGTTATTTTATGACCACTACGTGAAGCCGAATGTCGATGTACATCATGTTGGTTTGGCATCTTTCGTGCATGTTCGGCGCGTGTCGCAATGGGCATTTTACCTTCTTGATGATGTTTCGGCGCCCTATGTACGGTTGGTTTCCCATTTACATTAATATGTAATAGAACAATGAAAACTATCACAAGACTATTAATTTTTATTTGCGTCATCTTCGTATAGTTGGTATATATATAAAACCTGCACTTACTTATTATACGAAATTATGCTCGAAGATACAGAACAACTTTATATGGTGATATTGAAAATGACGATTGAACGCTAATGATGGAGATGACAAGGTCCGTACACACTGTACACTAATAACAACAGTTACGTACAGTTCTTGGAGTGCCGAAAGATCCGTGGTGATGTACTGGTCTCCTTGTACAAAGAAGTGTGTTTAAATACGTGCGCAGTAGTAATGATAATGGAAGAAGTAAAGAGTGCAAGAAGAATAATAAAATTAATAATAATTAGAATGGTGAATAATATATCATTTGATTTATAACACACTACAATGGAGAGAGACGATACAATACTGATGCAGCTACTACCACCATGGTAGTTGTTGGTATTATAATTGTTAATTCAGTGCCAGTCGTCGTATAGACTATAATTAATTATTTTTTGGGATTTGTTGAGATTTCAGATTGTAGTTCAATATTCATACGTCCTCCGTACGTAGACTATTCAAATACAACTACGGATCCCTATATGAAAGGAAACCGAGCACCGCTTAATGAACTTTAACTTACTTGTTGTAGTGGTGGTGTCAGCGTTTTTATTTTAATACATACATTTAATACTGATCAATTATAGAATATTAAACCGTTGTTTTATTATTATTTAGCACTTAATTATTAGTTAGTAGTAATTTAAATATTTTAGTCGGTGTACAGGCTGACCCTTTCTCCAGAAGGGCCAACAATTATACTGGCAACAGATCACCAAAATATATCTACAAGAAAATGGTCGTTGAATGCATACAAAACAAAACAAACAAAAATGTTTTTTACACCAAACGAAAAGGCAAGATCGGCAAAGGAGAAAAAGAAAAACGATGCCTTGTATGTTAATATGCTGGCAGAAATTAACAAGAATTTAGAGCAAGTTTATGGTATATTAGAGTCACCGAGATTAAAAAAATTACGACAACATGCTGTTGATGATGCTACAATGTTACAACACGTAGCAGATGACGAGATACCAACTTTGGAAAATCAAAACAACGATGACGAAGCAATAGGAGTATCAAACAATCGTCTGATTCATATTGAAAACTTGTTACTTTCATACACCAAGTCCATAGCTAACCGTGAGAATAGTAATGCTAAAAAAGTTGATAATATCTTAGAAAATCAAAAAAAATTTCATGATGTGACTATGATAAAATTGTCTTCATTATCATTACCAAAATCCGATAATTCTAACAATGTGCCAATGGTACTAAACTCAACTCAAGAATTACAAAATAGCATAGAAACTATTGAATATAAAATTTCTTCAATGTGTAAGCGAGCTGAGGAAGTTTATCAGGATACTTTAAACAGACAAGAAGGATTACATAAATTAATATTTAATATGTCAAAAAATAACCAACTTAATCAATCTCAACCATCAAATGTAGAATCGAATGATAACTATGAATATAAAAATATGATAATGAACAAACTTGAGTGGGTTGAAGAATCAATTTCCAGCACAAAGCAACTTACAGAAAAGATGCAATTATCACACGAACAAATTATGAAGAAACAAGACGATTTTTTCACATTACACATAAAAGAAAATACTAATCATAATCAGAGCAGCAGCAGCAGCAACAACAACAGTACATTGAGTATTAATGCAAAGCGTAATAATGATGAATATCGTAGCAAGCTTAATAGTTTAGAAAATATACTTTTGAGAACATCAAATATGATGCAAAACATGCAAAAAAAACAAGATACAATTGCAAATACGCAAAAATTATTCAGTGAATCAATTCATACTTCAGTAAAACAAACAATTGCACACACACGTAAAATTTTACACGGTGAAGAATTGAAAAAATCATTAAGTAACAATGTCAGCAACAATGTCAGCAACAATAAAATAATAAATAGTGAATTGACAAATCATTTCAACAGAATAGAAAAACTAATACTATCATTTCAAGAAAAAAGGCCTAAAATTCTGCATAAAACTTCGGATCGAACCAAGATTATTTCTAATGATAACACCCAAAAATTAGTAGCTGAATTATACAAACGATTTGATTTATTTGAAAAAATGATACGCCCATCGGTTTTGACTGGCATTTCCAGCACTAAACAAGAGATTCATCAAACTACTAATGCAAATGGGAATGACAGCAAAGATTGTACTTGCAAATGCATTTGTAGGACTGAAGACATCTCGTCTAGCGAAGATATTAGGAATATAATCCAAGAAAACTTCAAACAAATAGAGAAAATGATATTACGATTGGAAAATGTGGAGGATCAAAATTCAAGAAAATTTAACTGGTTTTTATTTATCCAAACAATATTTTTTATAGCATATTTTAGCTCATTTTGGCTGCACAATCTTCAAGTAGGTATACATGATTATTCTCGGAGCTTATAATTAGACATATTCGTAGGCATTAATTATATATACCAGTATATAATTTATATATAATAAAGGAGAGAGAAAGTGACGGAAGAAATGATAGTGTATTTACAGACGAAGTAGGCGACACAATAGCATCACGAACGAAACAAAGAAGAAGAAACCGACAGCAGGATGATGATGATGAGGATGATGACAACAACAGCTACGAATATTAGAAAACGAGAGAGTGAGAGTAATGGAAAGAACGTACAACTATCACTCACACACACATATATAAATCAATGAGTAAGAATTAAGTATATAATATTTACAGAGGGTATAAAATTTTTATTAAATTATTGAGTAAGTGCATAAATTATAAATATATATATTATTAATTATATAAGGTACCAGATTCGTCTCAGATGTAGATCTAGTCGAAGAATATTTCATATTCACACACACATATATTTATATCAACATATTAATCTAAATCACAGATATATAATGGCCGGAAGTTTCTTCTTTTCTTTTTTGATGACACTTCTAATTTTAGTAATCATCATCATCATCATCATCAGAGTCTTCAATAACGATAACTCGGCCATTCTTTCTCCTTCTTTTATTTGCACCACCATCATGGCTATCGTTTGTATTATTATTTCCATCACTTGATCGTTTCCTGCTTCTCGTATTGCTGGTATCGCTTTCATTATCATCAGATGAAGAAGATTCATCATTATCATCATCTTCTTCCTCATAGTCTGAAGCATATTCTACGACATCATCATCGACAACAAACCCGTCCATATCATCGTCCTCCTCTTCCTCCTCCTCTTCATCTGATCCCGCAGCTCCAATAATGTAGCCAACACCACTACTTATTTCATCGTCGCTTATTAAACGGCCACCAAAGTAAATTGAATTTTCCGGCATCGTATCATCATTTTGACCAATTCTAAAATTAAACTTCAAACCTATGCGTGTTACAAATTCATCATTTAACCTTGCATCTAAATTTATAGCTTCTTGTAAGTTATTTTCGCGTATTTCTTCCATATCTTCAACTGGTATTGTGCACTCGGATATAAAAAGCGTATACGTTCCTGATGGCAGCATGCTATCAAAATTTACCATACTTGAAATGCCATTATTTATATCAAAATCTAAATGCTGAACCACTACAGTTTCATTCATAACTATTGTTGCATGAAATCTACCAGTATAAGTATGATCTCGTAAATTCCTATCGCCAGCACTTCTCAAAATCTTTGGGAAACCACCATCACTGACTTCATCCTCTTCCATTACAATTATTGCAACTTGAAAGTTTAAGGCATTATTTTTAAGGATTTGATTTGGAAATTGAGCAAAAGCTAATGTCCATTGGTGAGTTGGGTGATTTTCTTCGTCAAGATCATTTCTTATAATTCTACTAAGACATCCGTATGTCGTTTCCAACCCATCAGTTAATATATATCTTCCACTATCGCCAAAAGGCCCATCGGTCACATCTAGGACGCCATTCCGATCATTTTCATGCTTCAGTAATGCTTTTTTTTCATTTTCATACAGCTCATCAATTTGCTTTGTATCTTTTGTTGCTTCATCTGAAAACTGATTTTTAATAATATTCCATAAAATAATATTTACGTTGAAATTGATCGCTAAAACTCGAAGTGACGCTCTGCATACTGGACACAAACAATTTCTAGGATCATCGGCAGTGTTCTTTATTCGCAAGTTCACACTATATAATAGACAATGGCGACAAAACGTATGACCGCATATCAACGTAATAGGCTTTTTCATTAGACTTAAACATATTGGGCATATAAATGGGTTTCGTTTTGTTTCATCAATTGCTTCGTTTTCATTTTCAGGTTCACCCTTCGCGTGGCTTGTCATACTTCTTCCACTCAAACAAAGTGCAAATGGCTTTTACAATATATCTAATACAAACAATGGTGCTTGTACTTACAGCGTTACTTGGGATACAAAGAAGTGTAGAGGTGATGTTTTGTTGTAGAAGACACGGTATAGTAATAATAAGAACTATATTATATTAACTACTACGTACATGTATTACTACTATATCAAATTCAAAATACGAATTGCACAATTATACGAGGAATATACAATACGAGGTCCTCGTATAGATTATAGATGACGACTAGACCACCAGGTGGTATCATTGTCGTATAATAAATAAATAATAAAATACTACAAAGAAGTCGCGCATATTATCTATACTTATTAATTATATAATAAAATACGTTCGTCTGTATGAATGTAGTAATAATAATTTTTGAAATTTAAATTATTATTTTTGTTTTTTTTTTTTGTTTAATATAATATTATTTACTATTGCACCTTAAATATATTATAATAATAATGTATGATTTTCAGTTTACGGAAGCTAGCCCAGCTATATTTTAATTTGATTACACTGGAAGCATCATCGTCTCATCTCAGATCAGCTCAGCTCAGCTCAGCTCAGCTCAGCTCAGCAGCACCTTTATTTTATTATAATATATAGTAGTAATAAAAAATGATGTAATTACTGCAGTGTAGTAATAGTCGTCTATATTATCGTAGTGTATTACGAGCTCTCACAGAATCCTCTTTCGTACCAATAGTTTGTTAGTGTGAATGTCACTCGACGTTTTCTAATGCGGATATATTATCGTCATTGATCATATTACCAGCCACAAAAAGATAATTTTAACTGCAAATAATAGCCTATATCAACAAAGATAAATAATTTATAACTCAAATACTTTTCTTTATACATAATATTACAATGCAATATTTTATTTTGACTTTTTTAGTTTTTTTTAATATATCCTATGTTGCTGCAGGTGATAGGGCTTGGCAAACTATAACGCCTGGTGGCGACACTTTGTGTAGCAAAGGTGGGGCATTTGCTTTCTTTTTCAGGCCTGGAGCAGCAGGCAATAATAAATTAGTAGTTGAATATGAAGGAGGTGGAGCTTGTTGGGATGATTTTTCTTGTTCAATTGGTTCCTTTAAAAGCACAGTAGATGTTAAGGCGGAAGTAGAGACACTATCTGCCGCCGGTGCAGGCATTCATGACCAGAATGATAAAAGAAATGCTTTTGCAGACTGGAACCATTTGTTTATCCCATATTGTACAGCCGATGCCCATGGAGGAAATGCCACTAAAAAATACAACGACTTCATCACTTTGCATCATCGAGGACGTATTAATTCTCTGACGGCGTTGGAGTGGATTTTTAATAAAATTCCAGATCCAGACGTAGTCGGAACAGTGGGCTGTAGTGCTGGTAGTTTAGGGGCAATAATAAATGCACCTTATGTTATGTCACATTATGCCGCAAAGAAAGCAACAACAAAATTGTTCTATTTTGGCGATTCATATGTTGGTGTTTTGTCGAAGCAGCAATTTGTTGATGGGTTTAATAATTGGGATTTAGAATTTAGTAAAAGTGTACCTGCTTTAAGCAAAGAAAATTTAGAAAAAATCTGTAATGATACAAAAATCACGAATCCTGGACTTAACATTGTTCGTGCAACTGCTGAAAAATTTAGCTCGTATCGATTTGCTTCGTACACCTCGAATAATGATGTCGTACAAAGATCATTTTATAAACTAGGAGGTGGAGCAGGTGTATGGACAAACAATATGAGAAGCTTAGTGGGTACATTACATAACGATGTTAAGTTGTATGGAAGCTATATCGCGCAGGGTAGCCATCATTGCCGCTCTCAATCAGCAGATTTTTATACGGTCAGTAGCGGCAAGAATGATGTTAAGTTATATGACTGGGTAAAACAAGTTAGTGAAGAAAATTTACTAAACAATCGTGTAGATTGCTCTCCAAATTGTTCATAATCTTTCTCTTTTTTTTTAATTAAAAAATTAAACCTTAGGTTAATCCCAAAGTTAATAAATGTATATGAAAAGTGCAGATCTATTTGAAATAGACTTCTATATTTCCTATTTTTTTTTAAATCGTATATGATATGAATATCAATCACAGGTACAAAATTTTATTTAACACTTATGGAGTAAGATACTATTGTATAAAATATAACTTACTTGACTTCTAATAATTTAAAAATAGGATATATTTACAGGGAGTAAAATTTTATTAAATCAATGAGTAAGAATTAAGTATATATATATATAAAAATTTTACAAACTCATCAAAATGAAATCAATTTTTACGACACCATTCAATGCGTTTGAAGTATGATGATTGCACACCTTTATCGACCTAGTTGTTGCTGTGCCAGTGGTATCGACAATAACTCTAGGAATACCACTTGCGCCGGTCCATGCATTACTTCCATATGCTGAATACCCACGAATAGTTACTAAAATTGTTGCTGAATTCGATAGATATGAATTACTTAAAGTTATAGTAGTGCATGCACTAGCCGCTGTAGTGAGGGTAGCGGTAGTTATTGTCCCAGCTACTTGATTAATAGTAACTGAATTACCAGTTGCACTTCCTTTAGTAGCAATGGTTGGCGAATAAGCTGATGACATGGTCAAACCATTTGTTACAGTTAATGATGATAGCGTACCAGAGCCAACTATCAAGTCCAAACTATCCGTAGTAATAACAGTACCATCAACATTTGGTATGGTTATAGTTCGGTCTTGCGTTGGGTCGACAATCGCTATATTGTACAAACTAGACGATGATGGAATAGTAAATCTTAATGCAGCAGCATTTTGTATAGTACCAGTAAAGGTTGTTGATGCACCAAAACTACTTGCGCCATTAAAAACTCCATCCCCGGTAACACTCATTGAATCAAGAGTCCCCGTTTCCAAAATATCTGCTAAATTTCCTGTTGTTATAACATTGCCACTAGCATCAGCTGGCAAAACCATTTCGTTGACTCCGTTATTTGGCTCAACTAGTGTCAACGTAGTAACTGCATTATTAGAAGAGCTGCCTTCGAACAGCAAAGGGCCTTTTATTCTACCGGTTATTGTTAAGCGATCGCTGGTTGCATCACCAAGAACTACATTTCCTTGAAACGTCGATGTACCCGAAACAGTTAATGCACTACTCGACGCTATTGTACCTATGGATGCTGCTGCGGTTGGATTGCCATTTGTTAATATCGTTCCTGTCGTTGCAGGCCACACTACCTTACAAGCTGACGATGCGCTTTCGAAAGTCAGTGATGTTTTTTTGGCATCACTACTTGCTCTTTTAAATTTAAATGGAGTAGCTAACAAAATCCGGGATTTTATTGTTGTTGTATCGGCTTCAGCGTTTCCAAGATTAAGATCCCCAGTAACACTAACTGTACCAGATACAGTCAAAGTAGTCAAACTAGGAAGATCTGTAAGATCATTTGTATTCCCATCGGTTATAATGGTACCACCAGTATTAGGCAACGTAATAGTCTTATCTGTTGATGTAGCAACCGCTGCTAAATACGTTACCTGACTAGCTGCTGTAGATCCTTCAAAGGTAATGTAATTATTACTTGAATGTGGAAGTATCGGCGCAGTAATAGTTAATGTGGTCGAGCTACTGCCAATTGTAACATCCCCATTTAACGCAGTAGCTCCATCTACAGTCAATTCAGTCAATGTATTTGTAACAGTTACTTTAGAATTCATATTTTCTGTCGTTATAATAGTTCCAGTTACATCTGGTAAAGTTATGGTTCGATCAGCTGTCGGTCCAACTAACCCTAAATTTAAAACGCGGGCACCACGATTAAATTTAAATACGGAGGAAGTCCCTTGTATTTTTCCATTTATTGTTACTTTATCATTTGCAGCAGAGTTTCCATAAGTCACACTGCCTTCCATTGAAACAGCACCTGTAACTGTTAAACCCGTTAACGTACCAGTAGAAGTAATACTTGCTAAATTTCCAGTAGTAATAATATCACCACTGGCATCGGGAAGCGTTACCGTTTTATCTCCAGCAAGTGTATCAATGGCTAGAGTAGTAGTTTTGGTATTACTAGTCCCACCCTCAAACACAAAAGGTGATGCGCCAACAATTATTTGATCAATTACTATTGAGTCTGCAGCTGCATCTCCAAGTTGTGTTGTTGATGTTAGGGAAGATGTACCCGAGACTGTAAGCGCCGTCATACTTGGTAGCTGAGTTATCTGAGCAAAATTACCACTTGTTACTATAGTCCCAGTTACATCAGGCAATTCGAGGGTTTGTTCCCCAGATACACTTGCAACTACTGTTAGTTTCGTTTCAAAATTGTTAGCAGTGGAACCTTCGAAAATCATATGACCACCATGCCCAGCAGTTGTTGAAACGCTGCCTTTAACTGTTACCACTTGGTTTGCATTAGCTCCAATTGTCATAGCACTTCCAGTAACGCTCGTTGCACCAGTTACAGTCAAACTTGTTAAGGTATTGGTGCTTGTTATCAAATGTAAATTTCCTGTCGTTATAACTGTTCCGGTTGCATCAGGGAGAGTCAAGGTTCGATCAGCCGACGGTTCATCTACCCGCATTGTAATTAATTGACCAGATCGCTGTATCGAAAACACATCTTGCCCAGCAATAACACCACCAAATGTTATAGTATCACTAGTATCAGAACCTAAAATAGTATTTCCATTTGCCGATGTTGCACCACTTACAATTAATGCTTCTAATGTTCCACAATCCGTTATATCAGCTAAATTCCCTGTTGAAATAATGTTTCCAGTAACATCTGGTAATTCAACAGATCGTGTAGCAGTTGGATCATCAACACCAAGCAATAATTCAAAATCATTTGCAACCGGACCTTCAAATGTTATAGCAGTAGCTTCACCTGAATGTGTATTTAACAATGTAGCATGGACAGTTGTTTCATCCGCGGAAGCTAAATTACCAAATGTTACGTGGCCATTCAGATTTGAGTTACCAACTACACGCAGATTATTTGCAAAAGTTGTTGTAGTACCTGTCATTGTAACAGAGAGAGTTTCTGAACCACCTTGCAAAAGGCTTATTAATATTTTTGAATCCTCTGCGCCATTAACCTTGTCCGTCATAACGGCATCGATAGATGCTGCTTTCGTTAACGCTGTAGACGTTTCGATATCTATTTCAATACCTGTACCTATATTATTTGCAACAGTGCCTGATGTTGTATGTGTAAGAGACACAACATTCGTTACTTTCGTATTTGCCATATCGTCAACAATTGAATATATTTGTCCACCAACATACATTTGACTTGCTACGGCCATTCCACCATTAATACGTAGTGCACCTGTGGTTATTGATGCAGAATCAACTGTGCTACCTACTAATAGACGATCACGGGAAACTTGCAATGCGGTGAAAAGAGAGTTACTCTGTGCAGTTTTTAATATAAAATCACCTGATCGTGTATCCTCACCTAATGCACTGCTGGATACAGTGAATCCTAAGGAACCGACTTTATTCAAGTTGCCATCAGCACTTTCTAGCGCTACCACCATATCGGTTCCCATATTCTGTGCCGGCCCACCGTCTGATTTGGTGTGTTCTAAGACGAGAAGATCTAAAACGGAATTTGTACTCGTCGTTTCTCTGTTTATATTCAATTGTCCAGTGGAATAGATTGATTTTCCAATACCCATACCTCCCTTGAGTAACAAAGAACCTGTAGTAGTTGATGTTGAGGCAGTAGTGGGTGTTACAGTAACGATCGAGGATGTGCCAGCACCAGTTATATGCATCCGTGTTGCTAGTGTGCCACTTTGGATAGTATTTACATTAAATTTACAATTTTCACTATCAACTGTAGCAGTTGTCATGAGAAACTCCAATTGGGCTGATTTTATTACTTCTCTATTGCTATTTTCTAAGCAAATTGCCAATGTTGTGCCAACGTTGTTTCCGGCTAAGTTTGTACCTAAATCATGCGTCATGACCAAACTATCTGTAATTGCTTTTGTCTGATCATCATCAACGATACTTACTAGCTTTTCTCCTACGTACAGTGACTTTGCTATACCCAAGCCCCCCGTCGCTAACAAGGACCCGGTCGCGCTACTTGTACTCTCGGTAGTTGACAACACTTTTAATTGTCCTGCCATATCAATTTGCATTGCATCTAATGGCGTAACTGCATTACTTGCAGATGTTTGAAACAATAACTTTCCACCAGCATGATCAGAAGATACTGGAGAGCCAGCGTTTTCATTGATCCCTTTTATGGATGCACCTGATTTGTACGCCGATCCATCGTAACCTTGAAAACTTAAAACGCCAAGAACATCATTAACGTGAACTGCTGTTGCACTACTTTCAGACCCACGGGCTCGTTGCAGGGTAAACGTTGCAGTTTCTGTAGCCGATGCGCTAGAATGAGTTTTCACTGTGGTATCGCCAGTGATGGAATGCGGTTGAACAGAAGTACCAGATGTTGCAACTAGTAGTCCACCAACATAAACATCTTTTGCAATTCCGACTCCACCAGCAACAGTTAGTGAACCAGTAACACTACTTGTACTATCGACACTCGACTCAACTTTCACTATGCCACCTGTGTATATACCAAGTGCAACACCAAGTCCACCGGCTGTTCGAACAGAACCAGATGAACTAACTGTACTAGCTACAGTAGATTCTGTAACTATATCCCCATTTCCATCCACTGTGAATAATACAGCACTATTAGCTACAAACTCAAATAAAAGTGCAGTATGTAAATCCGATGTTCGACTACATTTTGCACATAAAACAGCCATTGTCATATCTGTAGCGGTTGACTGTATTATCAACGGGGACAAAGACGCATCGTTGGTAATAATAGAACTTCCACCACTAACGACTGTAAGACCACCTGCACTAGTTGTTACGCCGGAAACGACAACTTGTAAACCGCCAGTAACAACAGTTTCACCAGCATATGCTTGTAAACCAGATGTTGTGACCGTAGTTCCTATCGTATTTATTTTCAAGCCACCTAACACTGTGGTTTTTCCTAGGCCATTTACGCTAAATACACTTGTATCATCATTTGATTTCGCCTCTAGTAACTTGAATGCGCTATTCCCAGCTCTGGTTGATTTTACATGCAAAACACCTACAGTGCCTGTATAACTGGCATGTGAAACATGTGCGGCCACAACATCTGCAGAAGCTGAAGAAGTATCAATGATTGTCGTACCACCATCTACAACTTTCAAGCCTCCAGCAGTAACTGTCGCACCACCACTTACAACATTCAATCCACCTGTATGAATTGTAACTCCATCAGTGACTTTTAGTCCCCCAGCATCAATCGTACCTCCACCTAAAGAAACCAATAAACCACCGGTATGAACTCGCATTTTTCCATCTCCCACAACACTGAAAACAGTTGTACCGCCTCCATTTTCTGAATCCGATATAGCTTTAATGTAATTAAATGCAGTATTTGCTGCACGTGTACTCTTTACAACCATGGATGATCCTGAAAATGAAGACCCAGCACTTGTACTTGTTGCTGTGACGACGGGTGAGTTTGTAGCGCTATACTTTATTGTAGCCCCACCATCAGTTACATGCATCCCTGTATCAGCAATAGTAGTACCAACGACTTTAACTCTCATACCACCTGCAACTATTGTTTCTCCACCACCAACAATGAACAGACCAGTTTGATACGTAGTAAATAGCCCATTGCCTTTAATGTCAAAAAGTGTTACTCCATTTGAGACACCGTCAAAAAATTTAAACGCAGTATTTGCCGCTCTAGCTGTTTTTACTTCTAATGCTGAACCTGTATATGTGGGACATTCACTTTTCACGTTTATATCGGAATCTATACACGGAAGCAATGGCGTAGTTGCAATAGTAGAACATGCAGCACCTTTATAACCAACTGCACAGTCACACACCCCTGTCTCTGTATCGCACGATCCACGACTAGAACAAGTTGTATATTCATAATAATTTGTGCCATACCCCTCGTACACTGCAACATTGCACACAATGCTCCACGCACGCAGTTCGTTATATGGTCGTCTACTATTATTATAGTGAATTAATTATAATTATACACAGCATGTTGAACACGATGTGCGCATATTGATTGACGAATCAGCGAGCGTCGTCTTTACGTATAACTGGTTCCGTTATGGTGTTACTGTTGCAGTACCAGTGGTGGTAGAGTATTAATGTATTAATATGTATTATCCAGTCCATGCAGGCAGGCCCTTTTATTTGTATATTCTATGTACATATATATAAATAATACATCAAACACTATATTATCTATTATTATAGTACGTATTACCACTATATACGTATACTACTTTATTATCATTACTATGATATACATTTTTTCTATTTTATTATCATACACAATATTTATATACCCCATTTTGACATCACCTATACATACATGTGTTCATGTGCATGCGCCTTATACACACACACACACATGTTTATGTTTCTGTATACCACCACGTTTTCATATCCGCCAACGCACTCATATTGTTTTACGAAAACTTGAGGTATGGCCGATGACGCATCATTTCGTAATAAAATACAAAAGGCAAAAGCCGAAAATGCAAAGTCCCGCTTAGATGAAGATCAAAGGGAGGAGTTGTAAGTCAATGTTCCACTTTATTGTTTCTAAGAAATTCCGACTAACACTATCTATTACACACATACACATTCATTTTACAGTAAAGAGGCATTTAAAGTTTTTGATGAGGACAATGGTGGAAGTATTGACGATGAAGAATTTGAAAATCTAATGAAGATGCTTGGTTACAATATGTCAGACGATGAATTAAACGCAATATTTAATGCAGTTGATGAAGAAGGTGAAGGAGAAATCTTGTTTAATGACTTTTTAACACTAATGGTTGTGCTGATGGAAAATGATACAGAAGAGCAAAATTTAATAAATGCTTTTGATACACTAGATGTAAATAATACTGGTTTGATATCTGTCGAACATGTACGTAGAGTATTGAGTACTATTGGCGAACAAATGACAAGTACAGAAATACAGTCGTTTATTGAAAATAGTGATTTGGATGACGATGGTATGGTTAGTATAAATGATATACAACGAATGTTGGCATAAATTCTTTGTGTGTGCTGTGTGTAAAAATAAAATTATACGCGCGCCTTTATTCTCAACAATTTTTTACACTCTACATAAACCATTCTCAGTATAATATTGCCCTGCTTCTGGAATAAAATAAACATCACCTTGATCAAGGATAATATTACTATCCTTTGTATCTGGAGCATATCTTTTAAATCCAAATGGAATTGTTGGTGCATCCTTTGCATCCGTATTGTGCATTTGAATATGCAAATGTGGCCTTGGACAAAAACCAACGTCTCCACTACTACATATATGCTGACCGCGTTTGACCACATCACCTACATGCACTAAAACACTATTTGCCTTTATGTGAACATATTCAACGAATCGACCATCATCTAACTTTAACATGATTGAATTCCATTTATATAAATTTGAAGCATGGATCCCACCAACTATATTATCTTGCTTTATTTCAACTACAACACCGTCCGATATTGCAAGGACAGGAGTATCTACCGGACATTCTAAATCAATTGCATGCAGCGTGGCTTTAAAAAAGTGTGTGAAACACCCACAGAAACCCTGTGAACAAAGAATTGGAGTTGTACTACTTAAATTTATTTTACCACTCAAAGTCATTTGAATGCTTTGATTCGTTTTTGCTCTATTTTGTTTATTACCATTACTACTTTGTACATTTACTTTAAATGGAAAGGTATAATTACAATATTTCTCTTTATCCGTCATATTTTCCAAAATTTTTGTCATATTACTGTCCAAATGGTTTAACAGCGGCGATTTATATTGAAGCAACGGTATGTCTTGTATATCTGAATATAAATTATATTTATTACTTTGTACAATATCATCACTGTCACTATTATCACATGTTGAAGTGGTTGATGGTTCAAGATAACATACGTCAATTAATTTTCTTGGTTCCAAAACAATAACAAAAGTTACACACTCAAACAAACGACCTTTTGCATCTCTTGCTTGACCCCTTTCCAGAAGATGAAAATTTTTATCATATGAGTTACACGAAACGGAAATATAGAAGGTTCGTATATTACTATTATGTCTATTAATACAGGTCAATAAACCACTATCTGGATCAATAGATATATCCGGCATTTGATCTTCATTGTCAATACTTAAACCAAAATCTTCTGGGACAAACGGATCTATGCCTACGATCCATTTCGGAGGTTTATTGTCGTGGATAATATGACACCCTGGAGCAGCTTCCAACAAAAAGTTGCCGTGCACCTTAAGCTGTTGTTTTCTATGTACAGTCCCAGAGGTTTCTATTTCAAGCTCAGCATTTTTATTATAAATATCTCCGACCACTTTAACTTTGTCTTCCTTAGCACTAGCCAATGAAGTCATTGTAGTTAAAAAAGCTGTACCCTATATTGCAGTAAATCTAAGTATATATGTAAAAAAGACTGAATTTATAGTCGTGTGGAGCAGAATATATTAATGTGTTAAAAAGCAACAATGTATTGCATGACGCGTATGTATGCATATGTATAATACTAATAGAAGCAAACAATAGCAATAAACGAGAAGAAGAAGAAGATGAGCGTGAGCGTGTGTATGTGTTCTTTATATTGTTATTTTATTATTATATTTCAGATTGTACGTAGGTAGAGGTATATTAATATATATCGATTTTTTAGTTTTTAGTAATGTTTTTTTAGCAATTTCCCTATAAAAATTATAATTTTTAGTATACTAAAATTATATTTAATTATTATTGTTTTTTTTCTTCTGGGTTTTTATAATAATACGGCGTGTTTATTATATATATATATATAATATGTGTGTATTCGAATATATGTATATAAGAAGAAGAATATACCCAATAATGTCTCGCGAGTTTAAAAATTGTAAAATTATCTAATTTTTGTGGTAACGCGTGGATTGCTAGTAATTGCATTATACGGGTCTTACTTCAGAAAGTCTTCAATCTACTGATTCCACATACTGAATAGAAGATATTAAATACTTTTTAGAACACATATTTTATACAATGGCATCATTAGCAAATAATGATAACGATACATACGCAAATATTTTTGCAGGATGGCATGATCCTAATCAAGAGTATAATGCTTCCGTTACCAACGCTTGTTTCTCTGGCTCAACAGCAATTCGTCTTACAACAGATTTATCAACCAGTAAAACGCAAAAAGATAATATGACTACAATTGATAATGGTGAGAGTATTAATAAAATTAATGAACGATTTAATTTGATATGCAATAATATTGTACCTCAATTAAATTCGTTCATTGGTTCAAATAATTACGATATAGCACTTGATACTAATGCAACATCAGAAGTAACATTAACGATTTGCATTTTTGATATATCTATGCTTCAAAAGTCAATTATAGCCTTAGAAAAATGTAACTATACATTGTTACTCACCAGAGAACAAGAGTTTTTACATGAATTTAGATACAACTTTGGCGATAAAGATGATGGAGGTGGGAAGAGAACTCTGTTTATTTCAATTAAAGAAAATAAAAAGTTGGAAGTTGTGTAAAATTACGTTCTTCGTAAACATTTTTATTTTCAAAATGCGCCAGAAATTATAAATTTTTAATAATTTTACTTACACAAATATATGTAGATTAAAAATAAAAAATATATTTTAAACTCGTACAAACAATATATCTATAAACTGGGAACTGGCCTCATTTTCTACCTTTCTTCTTCTTCTTCTTCTTCACACCTTTCTTTTTATTGCGAGAATTTGTGCCATCTCCAGTGGTATTTTTAATATTCTTCTTCTGTTTTAATTGCTCTTTCATGGCTTGCTCCTTTTTCTTCATAGTTGCCAACCGTTGTCTACTAGCGATGGTTTTATTTTGGAATGCTTGATCACGCTTTAACTTCTCCTCTTTTTTTTGTTTATCCTCTAATATTCTTCTTTCACTATAGATAAAAAGTTTGCAACCAAAATCTAAATTTCAAGAGAAGGAAGACGAGC
>Ga0099797_100173_pt1 | contig 41651 bp, 34 predicted proteins | sample Uncmet_Sort48C_1_FD_89871 | JGI IMG/M metagenome (GOLD analysis project Ga0099797, IMG submission 89871) | Marine eukaryotic communities from CALCOFI LINE 67, Pacific Ocean - C012_Sort48C_1 | ecosystem: Environmental > Aquatic > Marine > Oceanic | place: Pacific Ocean: Monterey Bay | collected... | reverse complement strand
TGGATCCACAAACGCCGCAGTATTGTACTATGACCGAAGCATTGTCCTGCTCGTACGCTGACACTTCACAAAAGATAATTATAGTGCGGAATGCCCACAGAGCTATGCAAGCAATTGCTGCAGTTGGTTTTGCGACGAGTTGGGACCCCGCCGCAGCACCAAATGCAGCAATTGCCCAATTGACATTACTTCCCAAAACAGATCTTTTTGTGGTCCGGTCACGTTTTGTTGCAATTGTTTAATGTTGGGCTTGTGCGATGTGCCCGTGCAATTGCTCGCCTTTGCTCAAACTCAAACTGCAGTCAGGAACAAGGATGCAATTGTGAAATTGCATGCAGCGCGCAAATTGGAGCGTCTTCATCGGATGAAGGCGTGCGTGCGCGTCTGCGTGCGCGCCTGCGTGCGCGCGTCTGCGTGGGGGAGTGCATCAACGTACATGTTTTTGTGCACGTGTGTGTGTGGGTGTGCGTGAGGAGGCGCGCGGGCGTGAGCGCAGAGAAGTGCGCGAATGTGTGCGCGCGTGCGTGGGGAAACACGTGTCCGTGTGGCAGCGCGACGGCGAGTGTGCGCATGTACGTGTGTGTGCGTGCGCGCGTGGGAGGACGCGCGGGCGGGGGTGCGTGTAGGGGGCCGCGAGTGTCCGTGGCCGTGGTGGAGCGTGTGTATCACTATCTGTAGGAGCGTGTGGGCGTGCGCGCATGTGCCCGCGTGTGTGCGGGAGCGCGCGGGCGTCTGTGACAACGTGGGGAAACGCGCGCGGACGTGTGCGTGCGCACGCGCATCCGTGGGAGCATGCGGGCGTGCGTGTGTGGGCGCATGAGAGAGCGTGTGCGCGTGTGGGCGCGCGTGTTTCCACGTATTCGGGGAGCGCGCGGACGTCTACGAGAGAGGGGGGAAACGCGCGCGAACGTACGTGTGTGGTCGCGTGAATGTCTGTGGGGGGGCGTGTGTGCGCGCGCGCATGTGTGCACGCACGTGTGTGTGTGTGCGCGCGCGTGGGAGCGCGAGGGCGTGCGTTCACGCGCGTGTGTGAGAACAACACTTTTCGTGGCTGTCGCAATTGCATAATAGATAGTGAATTGTGCATTTGAAGCAGGAAATAGGGGAAATGCGGGTCACATGTACCCAAGCTCGGGGTATGCACATGTTCATAGGCTTCCACGGAAGTCTTGGTTGGCTGGGCCGCGGCGTCCCGGTGCACATGTGGCGTCATGCACATCCCAGCCCACATGTGTTCCTGCTCATTGGGCCGCACAGATCTGCGTCTGCGCTCATTTTCGGGTGTAGGGTGTGCATTTTTGAAATGCACATCTTGATGGTGAAGCTCCAGGTGGCCACATCTGCTGAGTTGCGGTCAATGTTTAGAAGAAAATTAGCAGTGTAACGCAACCCTTCGTCGCGACTGTCGCACCCCAAAAATAAAAGCTGCGGGTGGGCAAGCCAGGGCTTAATCGTGCCAAGACCCCCACGTCCCACTCCTATTTATGAAATGCATGTGTTTCGGGCGTGTGTGGATGCCAATGGGAGCGGGCTTTTCCAAAACAACGCGCCGCTTCAACAGGACAAGGCCTCGGACGCCTCCCTGGACAAAACTGATCGTTGATCTGACGGAGCCTCTCAACAAATGCGAATTTCACAATTGCGGACGCAGATTTTTTGGACGACGAAGGAGTTTCGTGAATGTGCAATTGCACAATTGCGACGGCGACGAAAGCGAATCTGAAAACCACAATTGCGCAATTGCGCCCGTGAAAAAAAACGGATTCCAAACGATTAGAATCGCTATTGCACAATTGCGCCGGCGAAGAAAACGCGGGGTCGAACCTAAAACGAGGCCCCGGCACTCGCAGTTGCCAGAATTATTAGAATTGTAGAGCAATTGCTGCATTTGGTGCTGCGGCGGGGTCCCAACTCGTCGCAAAACCAACTGCAGCAATTGCTTGCATAGCTCTGTGGGCATTCCTTACATAATTATATGAGGCTAAGGCATCATTGTTCTGTTCATCATGCGTATCACATCTTTCACGAAAATCGTACGCAGCCCACCCATGTGGTATATCTAATTTGTTGGCACCCATTAGAGAAACCATGGAGCCGGGCTGTGACGGCGGCGATGCGCACGAGTCGCTCAGCCGCGATGTGTCAGCCCGGGTGCCACCGGAGCCGTCGCCATCGCAGGAGGAGGCTCTGGCGGCGGGGGAACTGACCAACTCGGTGGAAGTCGGCGGCCTCACCCACCCCATACAGGCGAACTCCCACTCCGTGTCCCGGTTCCTCGAATAAATCTATTCTTGTGTATAAGTGTACTGTGGTGTATGAAGAACTGAAGTGGTCCCTGTGAAGAGCCTTTGGTAGTTTTTGAGAGCTGGAAAAGTAGCTCTTTGACACAAAATTGCAAACATAAGGTCAATATCGCGTGGCAGCGGGCGCAGGAGGTACGATTGGATGGCCACCCCACCCAGCTACGCCCCCAGTCGGCCCAGCGTGTCGATAAACGCGCCGTTTCTTCCCTTCAATATGCGTGTGCGGGGCTCACAGCCCTCCAATGTTCCTCACGACGCGTCGAGCAGAGAAGAAAACGCGCCCCTGATAGGAAATACCGGGGGGCCGACGAGCCGGTTTTATGATGCCGTAATATAAATGAGATGGAATGGATGTCCAATGCAGAGATTGTCGGAAGTTGTTTTTTTGTAAATTGACAGTCTGGTGTTGATTGTGTTTCTTGTAATTTCTTTACATTTATTCCGGAAAAGGTTTTACCTCGGTGGGCAGTTCTCGCCTCTGAACGGCAGTTCCCAACCTGCTGGTCCTTCGCGCCCCTTCTGTTACAACGGGGACCGCGTGTCGGGCAGCAAGGGAAGCAAAGCGGAGGCAGCCGCTCCTACCAGCATCGACTACGGACATTTAATGGCCGTGGATCAGCCCGATGGTTCTCGTTACCTGGGATACCGCGGCGAGTTTTCGTTTACATAAAGCATTTTACATAATATTATAACGCATGCGTCGTTGAGTATTATTAGTACGTTCCTTGAAATAGGTCCAAGTTATAACTTACACACCGTATACAATATTCTCAGCTACCGCGAAGTGTTCAATCACGTGACCAAGCGTATGGTGGCGAGACGAGAGGCAGCGACAGTCCGAAGGCTCCACCCGGGCCAGTTTTTCGAGACGCATCACCAGGTTTTTTCTAACAGGATGGTTTGGTAGCGGATGGTTGCTCCAGGGTTTTTTCTTTATTGACATTTTTTTGAAAGCGAGTATTCTGTGTGAACGTAGAAAAAACTCTCTTCGAGACCGACGGCGTCGTGGTGGAATCCCAGTCGGACCTGGAGACCATCTACATCCGGCACATGTATTTATTCCTGCTGCTCCTGAGTTTCGACTTTTTCGTGCAGGCAAATTATTTGTACATGTTCCTCACGCTTGGCGAGGAGTCCGCGGGCACAGCGATGGACCAGGAGTCGCTGGGGATGCTGTATCGGACTACGTTTGGCGTGATGTGCGCGTATTGCACCGTCTACTACTACTGGGTATCTCATAGAACACGCATTTCAAATAATTTTCGGTAATTGACTTTTCTTGTCACAGGCAATGCATGAGTATTATAGTTGTTCTCGTACTATTGTGTGCATTGAAAAATTCCACAGAATCAATTCGGAAAAAAAATATCCAGGCTATTCGTGCCTGCAGTGGTCAGTACCGCACGCAGTTAGTCTACCTTTCGCGGTTCTGCGTGATGGCGGTGGCTGGGCTGATTTTGCTGATCGTGGCGGAGTACATCCGCAAGTTCAACCTGTTCCTGTTTTTCATCCGCCTGGTGCTGCATTTGTACGCGAAGTTCATGTTGACGCTGAACCAGCACTTCTTCTGGAACGCCGACCCGCAAGCAGGAGTGGGGTCGAACAACAACAGCTTCGCAGATGACGCCTGGCCGAACTCCGACTACGAGGAGGCTGTACGACAGATCGATGCGCGGAACTCGGGGCGCGCGAATGAGAATGCTGCAGCGGCTGCTGCTGGGAGGGGCAATCCCGGTAATAATAACGCGTCGCCCCGTGTCAACGTGGGCGGAGGCGTCATGGCGAGCGGCGTGCCGTAGAGGAGTGGGAGCGACCACCTATGATTATATCACCTCTATTCCGTAGTATGGCTGTTACCATCAAATATTTTCCCCCACTGTTAGTATTATCATGAAATGTTTTCCGCTTAGAAAATAGACTAGTCTTTTCCCATTTTGACATACCTTCATAAACAACAATACGCTTAAATCCATATGCAAAGCTTACAGATTTGTTACATTCATCTTTTCATCTTTTCCGTATCGCGTCATCTCAAATAGATTGAGATTTTTTCCGTAAGATCATTTTTTCAATTCTTGTTGTTAAAGAGAGTGGAGTTTGCATCACACAGTGAAGAAACGGTATGCAGAAGTGTTCTGTGATTCCGATGTGAGTCGCATCGTTCTTGACCGGCGGCATTTTCGTCTCGTTCGTAAATCGGTTCTTGTTACGCGCGAATTCATCGTCTTCCTGCGTTCTCGTGAGCCTGCATAAGACATCGAATAGCATTTTCCGTGCGCAGACGCACGATTGTAGTGCATTGTACGGAAAAAATCCCTTCAGACGGGTGGCATTGATCAATCACATTGTTTCCGCATGTTTTTAGGCCGGAGGTTGATACAGCGAAGTAGTGGTAGACAGTCAGCTATCAAAAGTATTCTTCCCGCCCTATTCAGACGGGAATTTAGCACAAAAATGACCGCCTCCTCGGTAAAACAGCAGCTGCTTGCGGAGCACTCGCCGCCGCTGGCGAGCGAGAAGTCCGGTTCGCAGACCGTGGAGATCCCCGCCGGGCGCGGCGAGCCTGCGAAAACGGTCACGCTCCACGATGAATACGCGTGGATCCGTGGGAAGAACTGGCCCAGCTCGAGAATCGACGAGCCCGAGATTCTCGAGTACCTCGAGGCCGAGAACACCTATTGCAAGGACTTTTTGGCTTCTCTCAAAGACCACCAGGACAAGTTCTTTGAAACACTCAAGGGACGCATCAAGCTGGCGGACACCACGATCGAAGTGAAGAAGGGGGATTACGTGTACTATTCGCGCACCTACGAGGAGAAGCAGTACTCAGTGGACTGCCGGCGTCAGGGACCGAACGCTGAGGAAGAGATCATTCTGGACCGCAACGCGCTGGCGGAGGGCAAAAAATTTTCGAAAGTGCTGGGCTCGGTCGTGAGTTCGAACCACAAGCTGATGGGGTACAAGTCGGACTACGTGGGTGACGAGGCGTACAAACTGCAATTCCAAAAACTGGACGGCTCGAAGGAATTCTTAAAAGAGGAGATGGAGAACGTGGGCGGCTTCTGCTTCCACGAGGCGCTGACTGTGCCAAAAGAAAACGAGGAGCCCGTCGTGGACGCCGCGGCGGATCCCGTCGGCGTTTTCTATTCCGTGCGGAACGCGCAGCTGCGCCCCACGAAAATATTCTACCACAAGTTCGGCACGCCGGTCAGTGAGGACCCGCTGGTCTTCGAATCCAAGAACGATATGTTCACGGTGTCGTGTTACCGTTCTTCGGACAAACGTTTCGCGCTGATGAACTACCACTCGAAGACGGAGGTGGAGGTCCGGGCGTTGGACTTGATGGCGTTTGATTCTGGTAAAACACTGGCGGAGCAGCTGGCGGTGGTGCGGCCGTTGTCGGATAACATCGAGTACAGCGCGGACCACGGCGGCAACGCGTGGTTTTTGAAAACCAAAGAGGGGTGCTCGCGCGAGCATTTCCGCATTTTAATCAAAAGGGACGGTGTGGATGCGGACTTCCGCGTCTTGCTGGACGAGCACCCGGAACTCTGTTTGAACAGCAGCTTCCTGTTGACGAAGAACCGTTTCGCGCTGAGTTTTTTGTCGACGAAGAACGGGCAACCGCGGCTGCTGGAGTTCACCCACAGTCAGGCTGCGGACGCAGGGTCCAAGCCACTGACCGTGGAGGACGGGGTCCTCCTGAAATTCCCGGGCGTTGACCCGGAGGCGACCTCGCACGATGCGGTGTTCTCCGGCGCCAGCAGCTACACCGAGGACCGCCTGGTGGCGGCGGTCGACACGCCGGTGCGCCCGACGGAATGGTTTTTATTACAATATCATATCTTTTGTGGGTACATTTTGTTAGTAGGAATCTTAGAACCAACTGACAGTATTGTTTGCAATCTCTTAGTCTTACTGATCGAGTCACGCAATGTCCATTCCAGGTATGATTTCACCACCTCGTCTGCCCCCACACTAGTGAAGCAGAAGGAGGTCCCGAACTTCAACCCTGAGCTGTACGCGACCGAGCGCGTGTATGTACAATACCAGGAAGACCGCGTTGCGGCGCTGCACCCCTCTGAGGAGGCGGTTAACGGAGATGCCAAGCCGGCCGAAGCCGCCTCCGTGCAGATTCCGGTCACGCTGTTGTACAAGAAGGACGCGCTGCAGAGAGACGGCAGCATGCCGCTCCTCTTAAACGGCTACGGCTCGTACGGCATCGCGGAAGAACCGATCTGGTCGAACCTGGACACCCTGTACGCGGACTTGGGCTTCGTGGTGGCCACGGCGCACATCCGCGGCGGGGGCGATCTGGGCGAGCCGTGGTACCAGGCGGCGAAGTTTTTGAAGAAGAAGCGCACCTTCCTGGATTTCATCGCGTGCGCGGACTACCTAGCGGACAAAAAGTGGACCTCGAAGGGCAACATCGCGATCTGCGGCGGCAGCGCCGGCGGCATGCTGGTGGGGGCCTGTTTGAACATGCGCCCGGACCTGTTCCGCGCCGTGGTCGCGCACGTGCCCTTCGTCACCGTGCTGGACACGATGTTGGACGGGGAGTTGCCCCTCACGCCCGGCGAATTCAAGGAGTGGGGGAACCCCCGGGACAGCGGGTTCTTCGATTACATGCGCAGCTACTGCCCGTACGAAAACGTGGCCGGGGTGTTCGAGAGGTCGGACAACTTCCCGAACATCTTCGCGACCGCGGGGCTGACGGACTACCGGGTGGGATATTACGAGGCGGCGAAGTGGATCGCGCGCTTGCGGAAGGAGGTCGCCAAAACAAAAAGTTCGAAACCCAAGAATTTCAAAGAGCCGCTGATCGTCTTCGAGACGAACATGGCCGCGGGCCACGCGGGCGCCAGCGGGCGTTTCGACCGCCTCAAGGAGAAGAGCCGCGACGTCGCGTTCCTGGCGACGGAATTCGGGCTGTTAGAATGAATCGATTCGGTTAAGAGTTATGGTGAGTAGTGAACTACGGGGAGTGATCACTGTATTTACAGAGACAAAATGTATCGGACAGTTAAGAATCGTACTGTATGGAATCGTGTACAGTTAAAATACGAGCCGCGCAAATCTTTTCTCAGAGAATAATCATGAATGGCCAGGATAATTCGCGAACACGACTGATAAACTTGAACAGTGCAACCGTCTTACGAAATTTTTTTCGCCATAGCGGACCGTGTGAGCGTACCACCAGAGAACAGTGATGACAGGAATTTGTGATGGTTTTCTCGTTGTCGGTCGTCGAATATTTTCTAATTGTTTTTGATCGCTCGTGATGTTTCGGATTTGGTCGCAAAAAGCATCAGCTCGGGGTCGGGATGAGGTGGCAGTGTTGGTGATGTTTTTTGATCTTACCGCGTCGGTAATAGCCTAGCTCTAACTTAATTGTGCTAAAAGGATGGCACTTGCCGCGGCGGGGTTGGGGTCCGATGGCGTGGATGGGGCCCAGAACGCTTCGATATCCGCAGCCGAAAAGAAACTCTATGATCGACAGCTGCGTGTGTGGGGTCTGGGGGCGCAGCAGCGGCTCATGCAGAGTTGCCTGTATTTTTCTTTTTTTTCATGCAGATATTTCAGTTTGACCTCCTTCACACCGTTGTTTCCTGAGTCAATATATGATCCCATCACCGTATCTATTTCTCCATGACTGATCGACTCGATCAAAATGTCACAAAATACCATAGGTTGTTTTTATCTGCGGATGGGATCCTGTCGGAGGTGCTTAAAAATTTAGTGTTGGCGGGCGTGGGAAAGGTGATCCTCGTGGATCGCGGCGAGCTGATCAGCGCGCACGACTTAGAGACTAATTTTCTTTTGGCGGATGCGGCGGTGGGCGCCACCAAGATCCCCGCGTGCAGAGACTTCTTACAGGTAACAGAATGCATCAACGTCTTTTCTTGATTTGTGCACGTTTTAGTTTGTGTATAGCATTGAAAATTGTCTTCATATTGTTGTGGCTGTAGGAAAGTTTTGAAAAAAAGGAACTGAACCCGCTGGTCAAGATACGTGTAGTACCGAATCTTTCTCCGGAGGCTTTGGCCGCTGCGCAACTGGTCTTCTCGGCGCAACCGGATTTATGGTTGAGCAGAGCGTGTTTAGAAACCGAAAAGGCCTTTTATCTGGTCCAGCATTCGGGAAAAAAGGTCGATCTTAACCATTTGCGAATCTTCGATGAATAGGCAATGTGACGGTTTGAGTGATAGAAAATTCGCGAGGTAGGGGTTGAATTTTTGACGTGAAGCAGCATTTACAATATTACACAGGGATTCTGTTTCACGCACAGTGGCTCCACGGCGCCGTCGCTAGCGGACTTTCTGCATTCTGCGGCTTCGGAGGCCGTGAGTCCCATTGTCTCGCAGTTCGCGAATCTCTCTTTGGAGTTGTTGAAAGGGGGTTCCGAGGGGAATTATGTTCAGCCGGATAATATGAGAAGATTGTATATCGATAACATCAAGTCGGAAGCCCGCGGCGAGGATTGGGGGGAGGACGACGACGATGTCGCCGCCACTTTGCCAGTGCCGGTCTTCCCGACGCTGGAGGCGCAGCGGGAGCACGCCGTTTTCGCGCACCACGCCAACGGCTTGCCGGGGCCGCTGGTCAGCGTGGCCGCCATCCTGGGCGGGGTGATCGCGCAGGAAGCGATGAAGGCGATCACGCTGAAGGACCCCCCGCTGAAGAACTGCATCTTCCACGACATGGACAGCATGAGCGTGTTTTTGGAGGAAATCGGTGAGGCGCACCGGCGAGCGCGGCTTTTGAAAAAGGAGCTCCGGGCCAAGGAAAGGCAAGAAAAACTTGAAAGGGGCGCCTCTCCGGGAAAAACCACTCCCCTTGCGAACGGAAGTGGTGAGCAAAACGCTGCGGCAAAAAAGGGAGGCGGTCGCACGGACCTAGAGACGCTGTCCCTTTCGTCTTCCTCGTCGTCCGAAGAAGCAGCCCAAGAAGAAGAGGAAGCATCAGGAGGAGGCCCCAGTTCCGGCAGCAGCCCAGAAAACGACAGCAGTGAGAACCAGCGCGTAAAAGACGAGGAGGCCAACGGCGCCGGTAACGAGGCCAACGGCGGAAGCCCACTTGAGGGACCCCGTAGTGCGAAAAAGCGAAAGTTGGAGACGATCGAATTGTCGAGCGATTCTGATTAACAGCAACGAACCGTTCACCATGTCTTTACTATACTATAAACGGTAATTGATACACATTCTGTCCCTGCCATGCAGGTTTGCGCAGTACGCAATCTGAGGTGTTCGCTTTCGACTCACTCAGCATAAGCATAACTTTCGCACAATGAACACCTGACAAAGTGGTGAAGTGAAAATCTCGTGTTTTTCGAAAATCTGAAGTATTTCTAGAAAGAATTCTCCTTCGTATTCGTCTGAGATAATATTTCTATTAGACGTAGTATCAAATATTTTCTCCCTCCTTATCACAAGGCATTTTCAAATACGGATCTTGAGGCATTTCTCAAAATTGATCATGGGCGGAACCGCGCGGCGGCCAGGGGTTCTCTCGCCGGAGGAGTTGCGCGAATTCGTGACTTCCGCCGGCGACACGCTGGTCGTGGTGGACGCTCGCAGCATGGATTTCTCGGCTGAGCCGGAAGACCGTAGCACGCACCAGACGGCGCCTATCGCTGGCACATCGGTTGCTTCTCCGAAAACGCGCGCGCGCGCGGTGAACCTCCCGTGGAACAGGCCCTTAGAGCGCCCCGACAACTTTCCCGATGCACTGCCATCGGATTGGGTGGAGGCCGCGGGGGGCCGTGAGAAGGTGCCGATCGTGACGCACTGCAACGGGGGCGGCCGCGGCGAGAAGATGAAACAGTTTTTGAAGGGCCAGGGGTTCCTGAATTGTGTCAACGGGGGCGGCCCGAAAGATACGGAAAACTGGGCCGTATTTGGCGACAAATGACATTTGAAATTTTTGAGCTTTGGCATGACAGGATGGATAGTTGGTGTGTGACTCACTGTCAGTACAATATTCTTAGTATGAAAACTAGGAGAGCCATTCGGGCTGCGTTGCAAGCCGGATGAAAGACGCTTACCGTATTGGTTTATTTGGCGTTTCCAAAAAAGAAAGAATTCGTGAATCAATGTTATCAATCAGCTCGCTCGGAAATGCTTGTGGCGATTGCTACCCAGTTTGTTGTGTTGTTCTCATATTCGTTCCTGGCCCGTCATGAATTTAGATTGAAGAGTCTGTTCGGGCCGCGAAAAGAAAGAACGGATTGGCCCACCCGTATAAATATCGATCCTATTAAACATCAGAATGGAGCGTTGTATTGATATTGCAGCTCCCTATCAGTTGGGACCTTCGAATACGGCTGCAAACGCAAAAAACTCTCATCACAGCCTGTATCGAGTATTTTATTTCATAACCGATATATTATTGAACAACGTGGTTTGTAGAGTGTAGACCGGTTTATTATGTCGAAGTCCTCCATAGACGACGGGGTTCTCCTCGAAATCCTGGAACAAGAAACGGAGGCGCTGCAGCTCCGGGGGCAGCTGGTACTCACCGACCTCGGCTTCGTCACGACTCCGATACCCCCCGCCCTGATTCCGATCGGGTCCACCAAGGCTCCAGTGTTCAACAGCCAAGGTCTGTATGTGGGGGCTATCGCTGAGGCCAAGGCCCGCGCCCCCCGCCACATCTACCAGTTAGCGGATACCGCCTGGGGCAGCCACTTCGAAAAACAGCAAACCCGCACTGGATGCGGCATCGCCAGTTTTGTCAATTTAGCCAACATGGGCCTGCTGCCGCTCGACGCCCGCATTTTCGAGAACGCAAAAGTCAAGGAGAACAGTTACGAGAAGTGGCTCCGCAAGGGCGCGATGACGCCGTACGAGGACCCGGACGCGTTCGACCCGCTCGAGAAGGAGAAGCTGGACGGGGAACAGCTGCTCTACCACAATAAAATCCACGTCGGCGGAATGACCAGCAGTAGTAGTTCCTCTGGCTCCGAAAGCGAAAACAAGGGTAGCCGCGCATCGCTCACAAAGAACGAGTACTCCGAGCCGCAAGTGATCGCCCTGCTGGACCGGGCCGAGCTGCTGCCGCGCGTCTTCGAGTACGACGGAGTTACGCTCGATGAGCTGCGCCTGCTGTTCGAGAGCATGCTGTTGGACCCCCCGGCTGGCGCGAGTAAGATGTTTTCCGTGGAAGCCGTGCGGGTCTGCCCGGCGGACAGAGTGGACCCCGAGCGCTGCCGGCTGCTCGCCAAGGTGTCCATCTTTCAAAATCAAATCAGAATTCCACGAGATATTCATTGCATTTCCTAGAAGAGTATTGAAAGGGTCGCGGTGGAAGTGGTAGGGAAAAGAGTGTTTTCTGAAGCGAAAAATTCAACATAGTGAGAGGCAGTGAATTCCAGTGAGATAAATTGGCGTTACTGACATTCGCAGGTGGCCGTGCAAATTAAGCGGTTCGGTGGCTGCCTCGTGAATTACGACATGACCACCCTCGGGCAAACCGGCGGCTGCGGTCATTTTTCCCTCATCGTGGGCATCGCCTACATGGACGGCAAACAGGCGAAGGCGAAGAGGCGGCCGGCTCCCGTGAAAACGGGGCCGTCTGCAGAATGGGACGCAGGGCCGTCTGCAAGCGGCCTGGCCGCTGTGCCGGAGACTCCCAGTGGTGGCCCCCTCCAGAGAGGGACCTCCAGTCCCGGCGGGACCCCCGTCGCGGTGGATATCAACAGTGCCAAGTCGACGCCGACCAATGATGCTGCTAGTACCAAAAATGCCCCGGGAGGAGGTGGCCGGAGTCCCTTTCCGATGCCCGCCATCGGAGAACTCGTTAACAGGAATGAGCAGCCTAGTAGTTCGAAGCGTGATGCAGTGGATCCGGCCCTCGTGCAGAGCAGCAGCAGTAGCAGGGGTGGTGCTCCTGCACCGGCTAATGAAATAACATCCTCCGATGATAGTAATCCTCAGATGGAGAGCAATAGCCACGCAATGATCCCTAATGACAGCGGTAGTCCCCCTCCCCCTCCTCCGCAGGACAGTGGTAATATGCCCCCTCCGCCGAGGGATAGCAGTTTTCCTCCTCCTCCGCCGCCCAAGGATAGTAGTCTTCCCCCTCCCCCTCCGCCTCCCCCGAAACCCGAAGTGCCAGTGGATGTGGGGCCCTACGTGCTGCTGCTGGATCCGTGGCCCGAAACGCCGGTATGCTGGGTGCCGTGGCGGCTGCTGGTGGACGCCACCGACACGCTGGATGAGCAGGCGGACGAGAAGCGCGGCTTCTTGATGGTGCGCCGGGAGGAGAGCAAGGAGCGTAATTAGATAAGCGAAGGATATCACGGAATCTTCTGGCGTGGTGTCGATAGTGATAGTTCATTTTTGACCGAAAACTTTTGAAACGATTTTTCGTTTCTAAGACCGATATTAAAATGCATCATTTTTCATCAAAAACTTTTCAAATGAGATTCTGTCGTGCCATGATATTATAATTTCAAAAGCAGTGTCTGCAAGACTGAGAGCTTTGGGGCCCAGTTTGTCTTGGTGTTCTTCAATCCCGCGAGTTCGTTCACAAATTGAAATTTACAAAAAGCTCTCTTTCCGTTCAGTTCCATTGTAATGTGTCATTCCGTTTTGATAATCGAGAACGTGTTGGTAATTTATAGTTCCTCTCTACCCGTAAGCACCCCACATCATATGATCTCCGTGGCGCGCAAGAATTTGTCCGACCGGTGCAACTTCGAGGTGTTGGAGGACGACATATGGGCGGTGCGGCTCTGTTTCCAGCGGTGGGACCGCGTGCAGCGCTTGTGCGACCGCAACGCCGAGATCATCCGGCGTAACTTCGTCCGCCGCGTATTGCGGGAAGCCCGGCAGCAGCAGAAGGCGACCGCTGCGGCCGCCGCCGAGGCGGCTGAGCGGGGGGAACATCTGGACGCGGCTTCTGCCGTCGCTGCTGTCGATGGAGGAAAAGGACAGGGACTCAAAGCGGTCGGGCAAGGTTTTCGTCGGTCTGTACACAGCATATTTTCGCTAAAACGATGCCGGGTAGTGTCACTAGCGATAGCAATTGATAACTAGTAAATGTGAAACGGCATGACAACAAAGAAAAAAGGGGGCAAGCCACGTGTGCGGTTGACCGAGCTTCCCCCATGTTCGCAGCTCGACGCGCGCCGGCTGTTCCGTTTGGACCAGTATTTAGCGGAAAAAGCTGCGCAGTTCATCACCCAGCACGTGAACTTCCAGCTTGGCAGCTCCACGGGCGCCGAGCCTGCGCCCCCCGGCAAGCTCGCGGAGGACGAGGAGCTACTGGAAATCTGGCGCGCGCTTGTAGGCGAAGAAAATCTGGAGGCGCGTAGTAGTAGCCCGCCGTTCGGTGGTGGTGCCAATTATGAAAAGAGTTGGTACAATACAAATAACAGCACCCAGCAGCAGCCGGGTTGTCCTCAAAGACGGGTTGTCCTCAAGGCGCCCCCGCGGGTGGGCCCACGCGCAAGTGGCCGTTCGCCAAAGAAAAGCTATTATGCCCCGGGAGTTAAGAGACCCGCGGGAAACACTGTCTCTTCTTCCTCTCGGGATACAGACGAACGAGTTGTTGCGCCCGGTGCGGCACGCGGTCCCTGTAATTATTTCAGTAGTGCACCAAGCAATCTGCGTGATAATTACCACGCAGCCACGGGGAGCGGGCCGAGCGCCAGCGTCGAATGGTCCGAAGTTCCTCCAGGCCAGCCGCTGGTGCATTCTGCGTACGGCGACGGAGATCTGAAACGCATGATTTTTTCCCGTAAAATCCCGCCGCGGGGCAGTGTGCGGAGTCGGTTGTTGAAGAGTCGCCCGCAGACTGCTGGAAATAGCGGTTGGTCCACGCGGCCCGTCACCAGCAGCGGCGGCATCTCTGCTGCGCGGCCGAGAGCGAACCGGCCGCAGACCGCCGTGGGCGCCGCTTCGAGCGTGTTCCACGACCCGAACGCACCGGAGAGTTACACGGCCCACAGAGCGAGAGGCGACGCAGCCCAATTTCCCGCGGAGCCGTCCAGCCCTCTTCCCATGTTGGGGGACGCGCCGCGCAGCCCTGACAGCGCGGCGGTCAGTTTTCGTGCCCCTGCCAGCCCCACCGCCGTCGGCGCGTTTCTTTCCAGTTTCGCAGCGAATGCAAAGGAAGCACACGGTGCATTAGGAAAAGGTGCTGCCCCAACAGCGGAGGAGCCCTCCAAAACGGCCGTTTGCCCAACAACAACCGCTGGCAACAGGGACGACAAGGCTGACATTCGGAGAAGAAGCGCGTCGCGCGAAATCCCCATTGACCAAATCGAGAGCGTGTTGCCCACACTCTTAACGTCCGTTTATAGCGGCGCGGAGGAAAAATTGATACGGGGTAAGCGTAGTAGCATCCAGCTCAACGGCGGCGCCGAGGAAATTTTGTTGACGCCGAGTCATCACAGCAAGGAGCTTCATTATTGGCACAGCGGTGGCGAAGAGGCCGAGGATTTGGACAGCCCTCCGAGCGTGGGCTTGCCCAATCGTGGGGCCCAGAGTAACTCCAGCAGCCCGCGGATGATGTACGCCCCGCCCGCCGCAGCCGCCAGAACGGGCCCACATGGGTCCCCGTATGACATCGAGGACGATCTTCTTTCGCGAAAATCGGGCGCCGAGGATAGCGTGGGCGGCGCCGGATCCGCAAGCAGTTGTTTGCAGAGTCCCCATAATTTCTTTGAGAGCTCCCCGCAGCTATCGGCGCCCAACTCGTTCGAACTGTTAGGCGCGACCCCCAGCTACGGCTGGCAGACGTCCCCAAGCCACGCCTCGCCCGTCGGGCACGCTGCGCACAGAGAGATGTTGTTGCAGGATAACGTGGAAGAGGGCGACCCATTTGGCATGGTTGACGATTTCTTCCGCGGCGCGGACGACGATGTTGCGGCAGCCAGGGACAATCCGTTGGCGAACCTGGTGGCCGCCGCTATCTACGAGGGGGCCGCTGAACGTCTGTGCGAGGGGTCCAAACCGGGTGCCTCCACCTCCTCAGGAAACTACCAGTGGACCTACCAGGCGGATTACCCCCGTCTCAGCACATCCAGCCGGGCCGTTGGGGTGGGTGGTAATGTGTCGCGTGGTCGCGTGATGAGCACTCAGGCCGCCCATGTGGACGGCATAGACAGCCCCCTTGTTCCGACGGCGCGCTCGCGCACGATGAGCGCGCAGCTGACCTCCCAGCGCCGTAGTGGGGCTTCCGCTACGAGTAAACATTTTCCGCCTGCAAATGCTGTGTCCGCGCGAGCTAACAGCAATACGGACGGAGTGTGTAGCAGTGTACTGGGAATGTTGGCGAACGCGGGACAGCAGGAAGCGCCGGGACAGCAATTTTTATTGGAGGGTGAACCGATCCGGAGCAAGGAGAGAACTATGCCAGAGCCGAGCTCACCTAGCGATCCGGAGGAGAGCTTCCGGGTGCGTATCGACGATGCCGTACCGTACTCTCCGAGCACTGCGGTTAGCAGCGCCGCTGGCGCCGAAGAGGTGCATGTAGAACAGAATGCTAACCAGGGTCCTCCTACTAATTCAGGCGAAAATGTCAACCCTGTGTACTGCGCTGCTGCACAAGTTGAAATGGGCCCTGCTGCCGAAGAACATGATGCTGGTGATGCGACCGACGGCGCCGCTGATGCGGAACAAGAGCGCACCACAGAACACCCCGTGGGCGTCCGGGTGAACAACCTGGTTTTTTCGGATGAAGTTGCGAGCGGTATGTTGCCGGAAAGTCGCACCGTAGTGTCGGCGCGGCGCGTCCGCCCGCCGTTACAGCGGCCATTCCATCCGAACAATAATATTGAGATGACGAGCGGCAAAAATGTTGACTCGGCTAGTAATTCCAAGACCCGGCCAACTACGGCGCTTGACCCGTTTAATCTAGAGATCCAGGGCGCGCGACCGATTTCCGCGCGGGACCCTCCACAATGTGATGAGGAGCCTGTAATATCGGCTGTCGGCGGGAACGGTGACGTCAAACCGCCCTGCTCGGCAACGCAGCGGCGCCCCAGCAAAGGCGCTTGGCGGCCCTTTCATAGTGCCTTCCGGAAGACGCGACCTGCCAAAACCCGACCCGCAACGGCCGTCCCGGCCAGCAGCAGTGTGTTGGTTAGTGCTAACTGTAACAGCAGTGGCGCGACTGGCGCGCGGAGTGACCAAGTAGTGATTGGAGGATTCAGCTGTGTGAGCACACGCGTAGCCGTTGCCGAGGGTGAGGCCGGCGGTGCAGCCACGAGTGTTGACGTCAAAACTGCGGCATTCCGCAGCGCAAAGAAGATTCGGCCCGCCACTGCCGGTATTGCGGGTAGCAAGCAGAAGGTTCCACCCATCGGTCGTCCCGAGGAAACTTTCTATAACCTTCCTAGCACGCGCCAGGACTCGCACAATTCTTCGGCTGGCGGTGCGCGACAGTGTCGTTTCGCGGCGCCCCCAGAGCCCGTGCAGGTTGCGTGCCCGCGGCTCTTTAGTGGCGAGGAGCAAGCGTTTCTGAATGGAGGCACTCGGCCGGCACAAGAGGACAATTTGGATCATTTCGCGCGCTGGCAGGGCGTGCACGGGTCCCGGGCGGCGGGGGGCGGCCGTTCGTTTACGGTGGCGCGGCGCGTGAAGGGGCCGGGTCGTCAGTGCAGTCCCCGCCGCGCGCAGCGGAGCGTCAGCCGCGAGAATCAGCGCTCTCGGCACCCCAAGGCGGGCGCTTTGGCGAAGTCCCAGCACCAGCGCAGCGGTAGCGTGGGACCCTTGAAAACTAGAGCCGCAAATCTGGCGGAAGCCGAGGAGCCGGAAGAGCTGGTGATCGGCGCGCGCGCCGGCACGAGCCGGTCCGTGAGCACGGCGGCAACCAGTCGGCCCTTGACGGGCCGCGTCCGCGGTAAAATCAGCGAGAAGGCTCCGAGAAGTGTGGTTCATCCGGGTCCCCCAGGTGACGATCGCGGCGACAACCAATCAGCGATGGCCGGCACAGATGCCAATGACCTGACCACAACTGCTCAAGGCACGAATCAGGTGGTTGTAGCAAAACGGCTCTTCTCCCCCGGACGCAACTCAAATTGGGTTCCGACAAACAAGAATGTTGAGCAGCAGTGGGCGCGTCGCGGCGAAAATACTAGCACGGCAACAAACAGCAAGGACAGCAGCTGCGCTAGCAGAAAACAAAAACAGATGTTCGGTAATGCCGTGCGAGCGGGGTCTGCAGAAGATAGGAGTAGCCCGAGTCGGTCAGACAACAACAAACAAGCACGCACTCCTCGCGCTCATTTGCGGCCGCGGGTGCCGAAGGCGCCAAAACACAAAGCCGGGGCCTCCCACAAAGCGGGCGGGCGCCGAACGCAGCACGGCGAGCGCTTCACAGTCTGCCCCAAGCTGCCCACGACGTTAGCAGCGCGCTATCAGGTCTTGCTGGAAGCGTTGCCCACGAAGGCTCCGAACGCGCGCGGGGTGTTAGAGACGGTGATGCTGCGCCCAAATGGGCGCAGCGACCGCACGCCGAGCAGCCACGGGTATGAGAGCCGCCCGAGCACTAGAGGCTACTCGCTGGGTCCCGAGTTCTCCGATGAGTTCATCTGATTTGAGTGGTCGGTGTTGAGTAGATCTTCTTGTACTGTAGTAATAGTAATACTAATAGTCTGTACAGTAAAGTTTGTCAATCATAAAGACGACTATCTTTTTTTTAATATTCAATTTCACAAGAGTGACCTCGTCGTTTTGACTCTTGTGCCCAAATAACATCCCCTTCAGTTCAGGTTTTGCAGCATTTATTAAATTGTCCTTAGTTAAGTCACGGGAGGGCAATCTCAACGAAGGAAGATACCGTCGTCGGTCGAGCACACTGCACTTCTGATGAATATCGGTATAGAAAAGGCATCGTAGCCATCAATAGACGTCCTGCCCAAATTTTCCGATGCCACATTCAATACAAGGATATTTACGAAACGGCTAAATCACTACACTACAGAGTACAGGTCAATGCTGACACGCAAAATAAAATTGAATACTCTTCTGCAGTCGTTTCGCGGGAGGCTGCCTGTGTGTGCGACTGTCATTAAATATATGATAATCAAATCAATTGATCGTTGTAATTGTTCCCATAGCTCAATAGTTGTACAATTGTTCTAAATTAACTTGGAAACCTCCATCCGCAAAGACGGCGGAATGGCGGAACTCATTGCTGCACAACTGTAAGCCAATCACCGAATTTATGTGCATAATTTTTTACGGCCAAAAGTGATTGTACTATCGAAGGACTAATAAATTGACCATTTGATTTATTGATCGCTTAAGGTAAGTTTTCACAAACAGGCTAAAGCATAGTATAGACAGGCTCATAATGTAACGGCCACTAGTTCCAGTTATTATCGATAAAATTTGCAGACTAGGACAGGTGGGGAATTGAATACTGTATAAAATAAAGATGCTGATCCACTTACTAAAGTCAAGATGTCACAACCACCGCCGGTCAGCATCTTGTGTCCTGAAAACTTGCATACACTCTTCTCTGAATATCATGTCCTTTGAAATTATCCATCGCAGACGTTAGTTGAAATTTGATTTTTGAAGATAATGTGGGCCCTGTGAATTGAAATTGAATGACTTACGATGTTTGTAGTTCGTTTACAATACCAATACAATTGAATACATCTCACATAGATACCAAAAATTATTCCCAACGGTCCAATTTTTCTATCAACACACTTCAGAAATTTATACGACAGAAATTGTGCACGGTGCTAGTCCCAATGCTCAACCAGATGAACATGCACAGCTCATCACAAAAAAACGCCCCGTAAACATCAATGATGCGCTACACTCTCGGCTCTCCGGTCGAACATGGAAAAAAAACGATTTAATTATAATTGAAAACTATTTTGATATATTGACACTTGTAGAATTGGAAAAAACACAACAACTTAAAGTACAATATTTTTCTTTTTCTCAGGTTGTACATGCTATGACCATACTAACGAATCTGTTATACTCGTCATATATGCGCGAATAAATGCAGCCGTGTTGATACATGCAATGATCTTTTCAAGAAAACAAACGATTATTATGATATCAATTATTTTAGTCCTTGTTCCCCCACTTCAATGGGCAGAAGGGTAGTTAAATACATGCACTGCTGGAACGAATCGTAATCCTGTTAATTCACCGGCCCTGGAAACGCATCTAGAGTCAGCCAGGGGGCAGCCAACAATACACACAATCTAATCATTCTGTAGCATTAATACGTCGACGAAAATCGACCTTGCAAATCCCCATACAATACTCATAATCCTGCAACAACCGTATGGTGCGAATATTTTGAAATTTTTTGTATAAGGAATACTTCAAGACACCGACCGGTTGGAGTATAAAATACGATCAAAAAACTGTTATAATATTCAATAAACTGAACGGCCCCCCTCAGCCAATAATTATTGTATGACGTGTAAGAGCGTATAAACGTAGTGATTCACACCTATTGATGATTGGCTGCTCAGAGAAAATGCACAGAAACATCGGGCTGCGTATTCACGCACGCAGCTGCCACCGATCTTCACAACATGTGGTTCTCTATTACTATTGGATATTAATTTGTGTTGCAATATGATCGTCGAGAAGTTGGGCATTAATTATTGATTATGATTTATTCTATCAACCGCTGCAAAAACCCCACATCGTTCGTCATGTGATTCGCTTTTCTTTTTCTTCATTCTGTTATGTTATGTAACATATTATAGACCTCTTGTTGTTAAATGTTCAGTTTAGTACTTATAGTATAGGCAAATTTGTTGTAGTAAATTTCTTGTAACTTTATTCTCTCTGTGCATGTGCACACTGACGGTGTGAACCCTCTGTTTGAACCGGCGATGCCACATATGGCAATATACCATCTGAAACAACAATGATACCCACAAGATCTAGATGTCGAAATCAACGATTAAAAAAAAAACGCGTTTCTTCATGTACGCTGCACTGCGCCCTGTTGCAGCCACAATATCAAGTTGAAACGACTCTAGAGCATGTTATACCGGCCCAACAGCGCCAGAGAGAGAGTCAAAATGTTTAAATAATACAATTAGGTTTGTGAGAGACAATTTTTTGTTTATAAACAATATCACATCGTTAGATATTTAATTACTTCTCACTCAAAATTGGCACCGTTGAGAAATACTTCTCTGATTGCACTTCCAAATTTCAAAATCATATAATAGTCATTATTACCTAAATGACGTGTATGCTGGGTTTACGAGTGTCGGCGCCGCGGACACCTGCGTGTTGTTGCTGTGTCCCGCCACGTTGCTCCTCGGCCCTACACCGCCGTGAGGAGGAGGAGGAGGAGGAGGATGATAGGGATGATGCTGTCCATGAGCGTGAAGCTGGTGGTAGTTGCTATTATTATGGCCGGAGGCGGCGGGATGAGGATATCCATGAGGAGGGAGGCCCATAATCCGACCCGGCATCTGGCCGCCCGGGCAGGGTCCCATCGGCATCTGGCCGCCGAAAGGACCATTTGGCTGCTGATGAGGAGCCGGAGGGAGGGTGAAGGGACCCCCCTGGCGGCCCTGCTGGTGAAGAGCCGGACCCCCCGGCAACACGCCACCCCCACTCGCGAGATCGGGGAAACGCGGGGGCCCCCCGTCAGTACCAGGGAACATCGCCGAATTCATCGAAAACGGAGTCAACATGGGCGTCGTGTGTTCGCTGTTTAATTCATTCCAAATATACTGTTATACGAACAATATTTGTCTATTTTTCTGAAAAGAATGGTTAATTGTAATAAGATACCAGGCTCGAATACCTCAAATATAATATGGGATACACCTCAGAACATATATAGAGCATCCGAGCGAGGCAACTTCTCATGGACCACTCATTAATAAAATTTGTGAAAAAAAATGCACCCCGTCGGCGTGATGGGCGTGATGCCGCGATGACCGATGTACTGCGGCGCCGCACTAGTGCCCGCCATTTGCGAGTTCATGGAGGTCATCGTCATGTCGCCTGCATGAGGGTTTTGACCAATAGGTTTTTTGGTCTTTTTAATTTTGCATGACATAATACTGCATTCTCAATAATAATGATTTATCGGTTCATAATTTTCTGTTTCCCTCTTCTCCATATTAATAAAAACTGCGACTTACACATCACATGAAGCAATGATATTACATGGACACTTACCTAGCATGGTCGGGGAGTTCGATCTCTCGAATTCAGCATATTTCCGCAGTAAATCTTCGCGTCCTGGCATCAGTCCCAATGGACCCTGGGATTCAATATATTATGAGGATCAGTATGCCGTGTGAAGCTGAATAACACCGTGTGAGGATCAATATACGGTTGCAGATTCCGCTTGAAGTTAAATAATATTGTATGCTATCATGAAAATTCAATTGGTACAACAAAATATTACTGGCGGTGGGAAGGGATTCTCGGTAGCGTTCATTTGACTCTGCCCGGTGCTCGTACAGGACGCCGTCTTCAATAAACCGTCAGGAACGGGCTGCGGGGCTCCTGAATATTATTTTTTTTCAATGAGGCGGCGCCTCTACAACGTGGACAGAGTATTACGATCACATCACGATGGAAAAAAAATCGGTGGATTGAGAAGGTTCGGAATGACCTTCTTGATGTAATACCACGATATCGCAATCACAATCCTCGGATACACCACGATAATTGTACAATATTATATAATGCTCAATAATACTACTAGTGAATGAATAAACTGACCAGGCATAGTATTTCGACCCAATGAAATGAATGCACAGAGGCCAGAGGGTGTTCAAGTGAAGAAGAATACTTTGCATCTGCAGGCACTCCGCTTCTTCCATGTGCAATTGCTGCAGCTCTTTCTGTACGGCTGCCTGCGCCCTTCCCAACTGCTCGAGCCGCTGCTCCTTGGTGATTATCATGATGTTTGATATGATATGTTGTTCAACAAATAAAAATTCCTGAATAAAATGCTTAATTGGTAAAACTCTTTCCGGGCAAAAATACGCTGACAATAACGAGCGCCACTGCGTTAATTGACAAAACGCGGCAGAAACTAAGAAACGTACCAAAAAGTGACTAGAGCCCATAACAAACGATCACCTCCATTGCCGTGCATTGCATAGTATCATCATTATTACACAAATTGAAACCTTCATCGCCATTTCGCGCGCACGCTGAATCGAAGACATGGCCATCATGTTTGGCTGTGCGCCCTGAATGACGTTTTTTTCAGCAGACGTGGATTTTTTTTTTGATCAACGCTTCGACAACGCTGCACTTCTTAGTCAAGATAATTGGTTCAATCTTGATAGAACCGTACACCGTGCGCTGAGGAAAAAACTTTAATAACCATCGACGACTGGACGTGCAGAGGCGGCGGAGCGTGCGCAGATTGCTGGAGCTGTTGCAACTGCTGCACCTGCATGGCCTGTAACTGTAGTTGCGCTTGCTGGTGTTGCTGTTGCTGATGCATCATGAGGTCTGGTATCTGGCCCGTACGTGTACCGTAGGGCTGCTTTTTTTTCGCTCGCTCAGACGATAATAGTTTAATATTAGTCCTAGAGACACATGATGAATACACTACGAGGGAAAAAACAATTATACAGAATACTTTTCTTCAAATCACATACATCAAATGAGGGTAATGCCGAGCATCTGAAAACAGAACCGATGACAGCTTGGGTCCCGGAACTGGTGGGATCGGGCTGGTGAAACAACTGCTCGGGCCAAGGCCGTCGAACAACATACCCCCCTCGTAGACGTCGTCGCTGCTGGTCCGGTTCGTACCCGAACAGTTGGTCGGATCATATCCACTGCCTCCCGCGCTCACACTGCTCCCGCCCCCGCTGCTGCTCGGGTGGGCCCCGTTGTGGCCAGCATAGCCACGGCCTCCGCCCCCCTTTTGCGGAGGAGACGACACCCCCTGCCGCGACTCCCCCGAGGCCCCGCGGCTCACGGCCGCCAGGGCCCTCGGCGGCGGCGGCGGGGGCATGATTGCCGAGTTGTGCGGTGCTGCGATGGTAGTAGGCATGCTGAGATGTGTGGTATCCATGCTGAGACGCAGGCCCAGGCTATCATTACTATTACCATTATTGACACCACCACCCTTCGTATTGTTCTGGCTTGGACCGTGCAACCTCGGCGGGTTGTTGTTGCGGAGTCCGCCCTTGCCACTACTCTTCCCGGGGCCCAGGGAGGGCGGGCACGGCACGGCCGGCAGGCGGGCTTTTTGCGCCCTGGCATCCGCAATGGCATCGGCGGTATTATTATTGTTGTCCTTTTTGTTGCTCGTCTTCGGGAGAATGGGCCGCAGGTCCTGGTCAGGCGAGGGCAATCTCAACCTCACATGTTCTATCACCATTCATTACAATACATTACATCCTTGTGCATAGAAGCTCCTGATGACACTTGCATATTATTTGCAAAAGCACAGGCAATTATAACTATAGAAAATTGGCTTTTTGTCAATTCTATGTTTTTTTTTGGAAATCGAGAAGAGAGTTTATGATAATAATGTAGACCGTTCCCCGGTGCTACTGAACATCACGGGCTTATACTCGTCGGGCACCACGTCTCGGTTCATCGCCGAATTCCGGTAATAATTAATGTTCGCCTGGAGACCCTGCAGCTTCGCGCGCCGACACTCGGTGGACTGTTTTTTTTTTCTTTAGTGAGCTCCTCAGCCGTTTTGGGTCCTGTAATACATAGTCCCGGTCCATATTTTTTGCTGGGTCCGATATCTCGCACTGATGCACATTTCCTTAAACTAATCTCTTTCCGACACTACCATGAATTGCACAAGTTACGCAACTGCAATACAAAACAACCATTCACGACCATCACTGCACTTGCAGATAAAACATACCTTTCGGGATTTCGCGTGCAGTTCACGGTGAGAGAAAGCGCGCATGAATTTGTCCACGACGGCTTCCTGAAGAACATTTTGTTCGGAAGTTGATGATGCCCCTGTCGAATGATTCCCGGGAAAGAAAAGTTCAGGTGCCTAACTCTGCAGACCTCGGGTCGTCCCTAATTCTGATTCATCTTTGCGAAACTCATCACGTTGATGCAATATTAAGTGAATGAATGAATGAATGGAGGACACCAGTCGTATGTACGACTTAGGTCCAAAAAGTCTGTCTCTGTTCACTTCGGATAAAAATCGCTCAGGAGGGAAAAAACTGCGTGGACTACATAATTAGATAAGTAAGAGGCAGTAGGATCATAGTAAGTAGTTGTCGGTTACATAATTAGATAGAAAAAACTGAGATGCAATATTAAGTAAGCAATGCTTAATGGATAACAGACACAAAAGAACCTCGAAGAAATTGATGAACGCATAGCCGCAATTGGCCTTGGTGACGAAGTCGATCGGCAGATAGACGAAGTTGTAATCTCCGGCAAACTGGGCGTCCACCAATTTCAATAGATCCTGCTGCGTCAGCACCTTTGGTTCGACATTTACTTCACTAGAATGATGTAGATAATCACATGATCGGCTGTCAGACCTTATAAGACTGCTAATAATACATCATGCAATGGACCGGAAAAATTTATAGTTCCAGGAAAAGAAAAAATTACAGATCAATGATAGGAAAAAAACATTCGGGATGTTGCGGATCATCACGGTCGTTTGCTTGTCTTGGATGTTGCAAGCGAAACGCTGGTACTTATTGTGCTGCGTCTCCACAACGGTGGACCCTGCTGCTGCGGGTGCGCCTTTTTGTGGCACCGGCGGACCCTTTGCGGAATCCTCTGCGGAAAAATTCGCCACATTGCTACTCTGCGGCTTCGTCGTGCCCAACGTGGCAACAGAATTTGAATTTGTTTTGTCCTGAAGTTGAATATCCTCTTCCGCTTTGTCCGCGTGAATCTCTTCTACCTCATGCCCCAATGTTACAACAATGTTGCCATTATTTTTTTGCGAAGAAGAATGACTATTAGAGTCGGTAGTACGCATGAGGACATCTATCACACCGCCCTGCAACTTGTTAGGACTGTTTTTCTCCGTTTTGACGTGGCCCCGCTGGGGCGCCCCCGGAGACCCGGACGCACGCTCGGGGGTCGGGGTCTTGTCGCCCACCCCGAAATCCTGCGTTATTTTCGTTTGAGATTTTCATTTTGTAATCATGCTGCATTGAATGCTCAGGAAAACAAAGCAGTGTCGATAGTATGCATTATGACCTGCTAGTCTCATCTTTTAAGCAGTGTCGATAGTATGCCAGAAAGAGTCACTCCTCGATCTGCTAGAGCTACTGTTAATCTCTCATCAATAATGCTTCAGGACGTCAGTTAAATCTACTGAAAAAGAAACTTAGTATTACTTTAACTATATATTGCTAATATCAAAGAGAAGAAAACCTCCACATGCACGTGAGAACATGCAGAAAGACTTGGTCTTGGCCGTGCCCCGCGCACTGCTACACACGGTTCTTCCTCGTTGCTTTTACTACTTGTGTTTTTTTTCCCGTGAAACACCTTGTTCTTCTCCGTCGCACCAAGAACACTGGAGAATGGGCTAATAGTCTGGCGGTCTTCGTCGCCGACAAACTTGGAGGTGGTGAGAGGGTTGAGAAAGACGTTGGAATCCGGGTAGGACTCGACGGCTCCGCTTACAGCCGCCGTCGTGGTCGACGGCTCCGCTTTCATCGCCTCGTCCGATTCGCGGTGGTGGAACTCGATTTCGCTAACGGAAGTGCCAATGAAACTGTTATCGGCGCGAAAGAAGAAAGGATGAGACTGCATGCTCCCACCGTGCATCGGTGTTGACGCGGGTCCCCTAACTTCGTCCAGGTGGTACGCCCGTCGCCTAACTTCGTCACTTACGCACCTTCCGTGGTGTCCAATTGCCGAAAGTTCCGAAAATGGAATAAGCGTTTCCGGCATTGCGGTACATGAAGGTTCCGCTCCTGTGGTATTGCGCCGGCAATGCGTATTGTTGTGATGCGGGCCCGGCACGCTGCCACAGCTTTCCAAAAAACAGACTGCTCTGGCGTCGGAAACTGGTGGACCTCGTTTTTTGCGTCGGTACTAAAAATATTCTCGGCAGCTGAGTCGAAAACGTCATAAGGAAGCTACAATGAGACTGCCACCAGAGGCACTATTATTCATACATAATGTACTCTACTCAGTACGAAAGTATGCTGCAGATAATTATTATGTCTTCTCAAGTCATATCATTAATAAACATTGACCTGCTACGCCGCCTTCATAGATGGCACCGCGATACTCTTCATCCTCTTCTTCGTCACTGTACATAGTCTCCCACAACTGGTCGCGCTGTTGCGAGGTTAAATACGCCCAACTTGACTTGCGCTGCTGTTTTTTCTTTTCCTTGCTTGATATCATTTGCGCATTACGAATTGTGGTTTCTTGTCCTCAAACGATGATATTCATGATATTACTTTAGCATTATTGTCTACGCTATAGTCTAGGGCCCAAAAAATGCAACCCAATGTTGGAACTTTGAAAAGCAGCTTGGAAAAACATATACTGATCAATACCGCTGCAAAAAAAAACCTCGAAGCTCCGGGACTGCGGTCGGCATTCTCCCGCAACCTGCGGAGTGTACTCGCCCTCAGCCAGCAGCGTCGGAATATCGCCCGTCTGTATCAATTATATTCATTGGAATTCTAATTGTACTGAATAACTTACACCGACCCTACTATAGTATGCGTAATATAGTATACTAGTCTGTCTATCAAATGGAATATCCAAGCTGGATTCCGTCAAAAAAAAAGGCCCCACCGAGTGGCGTTTTCCACCCACAGGAAAAAGCATATTTTGGCCATCATCATGGTCGTCGTGCTCCATTACTGGAGACGCCCATCGTGATTTTCCCCCGCGCTCACGTCGATCGGCCGAAAATCCGGATCGGGATGTGTTTGGCCCGCGACTCGAGTCCCGGACCATCTCTCTACTTCTAGCACGACTCATAGAATATATATAATCTCCCGGTCCACGGTGGGATTATTAGACTGTAAACCAAAATATAACTTCTTCTTGTACGCAAGAGAAGGTTTAGTTTCTCTTTGTAGTTAGTTGTTCTTAGCTTAATTATATTTAGAAAACATTCGTTTTAGAAAAGAGAAAAGTTATTTTACAGACTACGCGCACTTCACTCACTATAAATTTTTGAACGGACCAATAAAAACAAACGTGGGAAATTTTCATAAAATATAATTTCTTACAATTAGTTTACGCCTGATGATAGGCAAATCAAAACTCTATCTAAAACGGATCAGGCTCGTTACAATGGATCGAATAATGCCACCGGCCTTATATTAACTTTGAGACCTCTTTCCAGCGTCCATACGCAGACGTTTTGCAATCAAAATTTGGAGCTATAAGCCGTGGTTGTGGATGGCTTAAAATAATCAATTATTAAGTGCTGTCCCCTTCAACTTGGCTAATGAGAACAACTTCTACAATAAATACAAAGTTGTCCCAATCCGTAAACAGACTGCCAATGCATCAAAAATCCGAATAAATATTATAGCTTGTCTTCTTTTGTAATATAGATGTTCCGTAGAGACGTGACGAACTTATAACGGATAATAATGTTCCAGAGGACTTCTCTACAAAAGAATGTGTCGGTTCTCTAACGCGTTCGTATACTACAGAAGACGGTTTTTGAACGACACTGCGAGCGTTTGATACTAGCCCTAGCCAAAAAGTGCTGTTATTTTTACCGTACAACAACAAACACCGGGATTCGCTATGATATTATAATCAAACTGCAAACTGTCGTAAAGTGGGTAACTTCTAATAATAAAATACAATGTCCATCAGAATTGGAGTGCCTAGAATGATACAATTAACGCGGGAGAGACGGCCCCACCAATGTGTGAAAAGCTATTTTGGTTTTTTTTTTCATTGTGATTGAAAACTTTGTAGCGTGCATCACATCCACGTCTCACGCGGATCATCATTGTCATGCTGGAATGAAGCTCCTGATAATAACGTGAAACCACTCACTGAACGTAATCCCGCTTCATACGTAGCTGTTGAAATAATACGACAAGCCTATATGCACGGCACGCCACCACTATCGCAGAATCGAAAATGTCCCCGAACGATCACAGCACGCCTGACGAACACTGAGTGCAGTTCATGAACATCGATGATCTCGCGGTGGGGTGTGCGAAAAACTACTCGATCCCAGGATTGAACTGGGGACCTCCTGCGTGTTAAGCAGGCGTCATAACCACTAGACCAATCGAGCGCACTGAACGTATCGCGCATACTTCACCGTATGAATGTTTGCCGACCAGTTTCTACATGCAACATCACGTCAGACGTACCATAACACATACTGCTGCTGAAAATGGAGCGAAGCTCCTGCATCGGGTTGTGCCAGGACGCATACTGTACTTAGTATGCGACGTGCCAGGGCACAACGAGATCTCCGACGCTGTGAGCGTGTCTCTATGGTGTGCACCATACAAAAAATCTGAATATACTCAATTATTGTTCAAAACGAAGTTCTAAAATGTTTTCGCGAAAAAAAAACGTGCGACGTGCATAAAACCTTTTTTTTAGGCTTACCACCTTTTATTCATATAATATACCAAAAATGCTCTTGGTGATCACCGTCGCATTAACAACACGCATTGCACTTTTTTAAAAATTGAATCTAATCTACAGAAATCACAATACTCACTCTGAAAAAACACCATCTTTCAACACATTGTATACAGAAAATACAAATCTCAACAAATCGAGACGTTTGCCAACAGTACACATCGAACAACTACTGCATACCATCCGTCCGAATAACCATTTCATAAGGGACCGTGGGTGCTATTGCTTGACAGCAATACAAAAAGACCTGTCAAAGATTTCTATACTATATCTATAGTACAGGATGTACCGATGCTTTTTGTCGCGGTCGGTCAAGTCCAACTATTTCGTTCCCCGCCGTCCCTCGCCGCTGCTGCCTCCCGCCTCCGCTCTGGACGCCCCTACTTTTCCGATCGCTCCCGGAGGCATGATGCTGCGTTTGGACTCTCGGAGTACTTCGTTCTTCAACAGGTTGACCTGGTCCCGGTGCGCCAGAATCGCTTTGAGATCGACTTCCATGTCCCGGCAACGCTGCTGCAGGGCCTTATGCTTTTCCTGCAACGCGCCGTACTCCTTCTCCCAGATCAGCTTGTCCCGCCGGGTGTCGACCAATTCGCTTTCCTTCTCCTTCAAAGATTCGACTAAGTAGTGGCGCGGCTCGTCGCGCCACACGGCGGCCTGCTGGGCCACGTCCCGCTCCTTCAGGGCATCATCTAATTTAGTTTGCAACAGCGCCACCTCGGCCTTGGCGTCCGCCAGGTCCTTGCCCTTCCGCTGGAGCTGCTGGGCGAGCACCAAATTTTCCTGAATCCTCTTGCGCGTGTTACTGGGCGCCGAACCGAGCGTGGTCCCGAGCAAGAGCGCGTCCTCGACGCTCTCGGGCACCAAGTTGCTGCCGGTGCGGTTCTCCGAGATGTCCCGGATCGCACTATTCAGTTCGATCTCCATGTCGTAGTAGCCCTGTAACTGTTCTTTCAACGACACGTTCTGTGCGCGAATGTCGGCCTGCTCCTGTTTCAGCCGGCTTTCCAGCTCGTAGTACTCTTTTTTCAACAACTCCACTTTGTCGGACAGCGTGGCGTTCTTCCCCTCCGTGTCGCTCAGCTGTTTCAGAGTTTCCTCGTAACTGGTCGAGTACTTTTCCAGTTCGAACTGCTTCAGGCGGTTCACGCCCTTCAGCTCGGTGATGTCGTGGGACAAGCGGGAGCGCAGTTCCGTAACTTCCAACTGGAGCTCCTGCCGCCGCTGCTCCTCGTCGTCGGCCCGCTGTTGCTGCCGCTCGCGTTCACGCTCGACGAAGTCCACGCGCTCCTTCAGCATGGCGGATTCCTTTTAATAGTACATTAGGCCGGATGGTAAGTAAGTTGATGCTAGCTTTAATAGCATTTGACTGTTTTCACCTATATACGGTGGCACCTAGAAAAAAATATATTGTTTGAGAATCACTATAGTATACCTTTTCGTGCAGCTCCATGAGGCGGCGCTTGATGTGCTCGGTCTCCTGGTTGGAGGCGGCCTCCAGCTTGCGGATCTCCTCGTGCATGGTTTCCCGCAGGTCAATCTGCTCCTTGGCCTGTCTGGCCTCCTGCTGCCTCACCAGGTTACGCTTCTTCTCGCGCAGCTCCTTGTATTTAGATAGTTCGAATGGATAATTAACGTATTTCTCAAGCAAATATAGCATTTTCGTCCGCGGTGACTTCTTCATAGGCGTTTGTCGAAAAAATAACAAGAACAAACAGACCTCGTTCTGCTTGTTCATAGTGTCCAACTCGCTCCGCAGGCGCTCGTTCTGCGCCTCAAGGATCTGGATCTGGCGGTTCTGGCCGAGGTCTTGCTGCTGCAAGACCCCCTTCTCGCTCATGGCTGTGGACAGAGCCGACTCCCGTCGCGCCGCCTTTTGGATTGTTTCTACATTTTTTCTCATAGAGACTACATGCTAAAATCAAAATTATGAAAAAGCTGACAAGGACGCATATTACATTTTCCTGAAAAACTTTTTCAACCAACAAAAAACAAAACCTCGTTCTTGTGCGCCTCCAACATGGACTCCATCTCGCTCATGGTCTTGGTGCACTCTTTCACGCGTTCCTCCAGGTGCTTCTTCTCGGTCAGGAGCTCGTGGAATCTCCGATTGTTTTTGTCCACGGTTCCCCGTTCGCCCTCGTAGGTCCGCAAATTGTCTTGCAATTTCCCGATGCGCGAGTCCGAATCTGTGCGCAGTGCCTCGTAGTCCTCCTGCATGGCCACTTTGGAGCGGCGGGCCCGCTCCACGGTGGCTTCCAGACGTTCCACGTTGTTCTGCAGCGCCGTATTCTCCGCCAACAACCGCTCTCGCTCCAGATCTTGCTGGTGCAGGGTGTTCTGGAGCGAGTGCCGGATCTCGTACACGCGCAGTAAAACGTACTCGCGAACGGATAAAGCGTCGACGCGTCGGACCTTTTTTTGAGTACGGTAGGTTTTTTCTTTATGACTCTTCAACAGGCTTCTAACAATCATAGACAGTATACAATATAGTATACCACATAAAGAAGTCAGAAACTATTTACTGTATACAAAACAAACCTTCAGCTCTGCGTAGTTCTTCGCGGAGAGCTCGAAATCACCGAGGCTCTCTTTGATCGCGTGGGAGTCCTTGGATGCTGAGTAGTGCGTCAAGAGCTTATGGTCCATGTCCATTCGCAATTCTTGCAGGGCCTCCCGGTGCAGCGCCCGCTCAGATTCCAGCTGCTTCCGAAGCTCGACGTTGGCCTTTTCCATGTCTTGTTTATGAGCCCCTATTCACCCTTTTTCATATGAGATTGCCCGGTATACACAAATAAAGTTAGCAGTGACTTGCTCTTCGATAATACCGTATCGGTGCCCAGCAAGATGTTTCTTTTTCTCATATCAAAATACAGCAACCTGCTCCAGTGCCAGGTGGCTCTGCGTCTTCTCCAGCGCGTCCTGCCCACGGCCAACATCGATCTCGATTGCGTCCAGCATCTTCTTGTTCTTCGGCAACAAACTTGAAAAACCGGCGCTCGGGCCTACGCGCGCCAATGCGCCGCCACCTTTTTGTATAAAAGGACTTTATTTTGCGTGGAGAGCATTACATGTGGAGCGAGAGAAAGGGGGTTGGAAAGTGAATCTTTGCTATCAGCTCGATTTGTTTCTCCGTGTCTATGATAAAAATTAGGATGCGCAAGAATTGAAACCCGCTCGCTCTGCGTTTGCGAGCGCAGCGTCGATCTCGGCGGACAGGCTCGTAGTCTCCTCACCACTGGAGAAGAAATCGAAGTCGTCGTGGTCACAGTGTGGCCGGTGGTTGGAGTCCTGCGACGCGGTGTCCACCTCCAGCGAGGAAACCTAACTTGTATATTTCTGTCGAGCTGTATTTTTTGGCGGTTCCGTATCCTTTTTTTCTGACTAATTGTTTTAAAAACTGCACGCTTCCAGACGTATGAGCATAACGTAGACTAGAGTCGACTCTCGTACAAACACGCGTTTCTCATAGGAAAAAAAACCTCATTAATGAACTCCCGGATTTCAGTGTGGCTCAGTGGCATGGCGAGCTCACGGTCCCAGCCGCGATCTCGCGTGTTGCGCGCGTTTTCACGGTGACTCCGGCGGTCGCCGCGACCGCTGTGGCCGGAAACTTTCGCGACCGGGCTCAGCTGCTCCCGCGCATCGTGAAACGCGTTCTCGTCCGGGGAACCCTTCGCGCGAAATTTCCCCGTGTTGGTGTTGTTGTTGTTCGCATCGTTACCGTTGCCATTGTTGGCCCTACTCCCCGCCGCATCATTATCATTGTTGCCGGACGAGCCCGGCCCAGGGAGCCCGCCGTTGTTCTCGTCCAGCGGGTTCCCTAGAGGAACTGAGGACGACGACGACGAATCCCCGAGCGCCATACGACGGACGTCGCGCAAATACTATAGAAAATACTTTTTTAGCGAAACAATTGCAATTGTATATTCATAGGCTGCTGTACCATCGATGCGTTTGTTCATTGAATCTTCGGTGGACCCGCTTTGTCGCGTTCCCGGCGCAACAAGAGGTCTCATATGCATGTTTAGGACGCGTCGTGGGACGCCACTGACTTCCGTCTGGGTACTACGAATTACTATCGGTCCTCCTCGTTTTACTACTCATCCTGCGATTTTCATTCCCAAATTAACTGCTAGCAGAACAGATTCAAGCCCTATGGCCTATCGAAGATTACACGCAACGTATAATCTCGACGCAAAAAAATGCAGCACGATGAAAAACCTCTCCTTTTACGAGCAATCGTAGGTTTGACCGGATAGCCACAAATGTTCTCGGGACAGATCAAAGGGAGCTTAAAACAAAAATACGCTGATGGGGATTTCCATGAGTCTTAACAAAAACACGCACTGAATAGGTACTTTTCGCGTTGTATTGCAACAACCGCTAAATACGTATCAAACGATTCATATCTTAATCTGAGACAACCACGAGAATGCTATAATTGGTAAATTGATATCATCTAGTCATTAACAAATAATAGTTCACTGAACTGGTATTAACTGAGGTCCCGCTGGAACGTGACGTTACTGGTTGTTGAGAATAGATTCCTCCTGCCTGCGCTGGTTTTCCTTGGCGACGGCGGCGACTCTTTCCAGATATTTGTCAAACGCGGGCTTCATCCCCGTCGCGACTTCATCTTTGTTTTTGCTTTTCTCATAAAAAAACATCCGTACAAGACATACCATTTTTCCGTTGTTCAGGACAATTCCACCAACAACTTTTTTTTCAGTAACGTGGTTCGTCGTGAGCTGATGATCATTACGCGAAAAAAAAATAATACCTTTCTTCATCAGAAGCGGCTGAGACATGGCCACCACGACCGCCTGCGGGGCGCCAGCGGTCATCACTTGCGGCAGTGGGTAGTGCTGCTTAGAGCTGTCGACGATCTGGCAGAACAGCATGGCTGTGGGGTCTATCGCGCACGTTCTTGGGTTGAAATGCTTGTACCTGGAGCGGATTACTTCAATATCCAGGAATATGCAAGATCAGATCGGAAAGAAATACACTTGCACTATCATCATCATCGGGTATTTCCCGCCCTCTGGATTCGTTGCCCGCTCCTCCTACAATAATGATATTTAACGTACGGATTGATTTCAAATTCAAAAACAAAAGAGTACCAGTAGCTGAGGCCCTCCGACTGCGGCTGATGTTCCGGGTTGTACACATAAACAATGCCGCACACGTCCTGCTTCAGAGCGGCAAAACACTTTTCGTAGTCCTCTGCACCGCTGCAGTCCCACAACTCCACAGAGTCGTCGTAACCTATGTGATAATGCAGGCTGATATTGTGATCACATAAAGCCCCAGTACGGGGATTTATGATGATCTGTGCAGACAATACTATTCAATACAATTACTACTAGACTTCTCGACGTACTTCACGCAATACCCGAATTGAATTTTTTCCGAAATTCATTTTCTTCACAAATGCACGCAATGTCAACAAAATGTTGTTGTTGGTCCTACGGCGTTTTTTAATTCATCACTCTTCAATTCGCCTTTGACCTTCAATGTCAACAAAATAAACATTATTAGCGAAAAAAAAGAAAACCGCCCGTGTGGTGGCCGTCATCATACTCGACTATTCGGCAGCCCACGGTGGGCCGCAGCTGCGCGGTAGGGTGCTTGGCGAGCGTGTTCACAAGAAATGTTTTACCCGCGTCCCGTGGACCGATGATCAGGACTTTCAGCCGGAGCTCACTCATACTGTTACTTTAGGGTTGTTTTTCAAATAATATTGTCCCGTAACTTTTTGCCTATGAAACGAGCTAATTTTTGGAATTAGCATTATCATGGACTCGAATGGGTTATACAATGAAATGTGAAACGTGACATGCAGCGAGAAACGGTATGCGAATTCTGCCAACGACGATGCAACATGGACACCACAGCATGCTGTTCAACTGCAGATCAAAAAGACACCACGCCATAAGTTCATTTTTTTTGCACATTGTAAGGAGCGAATCGCGATGCAAATACTCTTCCTTGCACTTAGCCCCTTTCAACCGCTCTCCCCAGACGTGGCCCTCTCACACGATATAGTAACACCTGTTCGATCCCCCACAGGTGCCATCACAACAACGCATAATTCAGACCTATCACACCACAGCTTGATGTTTGCCAGCCACACACGTAAAACCAATGCGATGTTTAACTAAACCAACACATTAAAGAATCATGCTAAACAATTCCAATACTCATGCAATTGATTTCTCAATGCATTTTTTCATCCAGGTACCCACGCATCATCAAACACGCATCATCCTCCTGCCAACACCTGCGAACACGCCCGGAGTTTGAGAAAATCGAAAACACAACCATGGCTGACAACATTTCTGCATAGTTTGTTTTTCTCTAAGTTTCTTCTTTCGACTCGCCCAAAAAAAAAACATGATTTATCAATCACATCCCCCAGTGACTATAATCCTGCGCAATACGAATAGCATGCGTGGTGAGGAATACACACTCGTAGAAACACCGACTATTCTTCCGCAAACAAGCACAAATTAGTCCGTCTTTTCCAGTTCCTGGATGATCTCCTCCAAATTATGCTCGCGCGCAATGTCGAGCGGGAGCTTCCCCGCTCCGTTTTTGATCTCCTTCGAGCCCTCCCCGCCGTTCTCCAGCAGCAGCCACGTTATGTCGAAGTTCTCCGCCTTGGACACAATATTTATACGAAGAAATAGTTACATCCGATATCATTATTTGTTGTTGTGTCCCCAAAATCACTGGTCATACTAATATTATTCATAAAAATGTAGACCGTGAAAAATTGATTGTTGATGTGAGTGTTGATTATAATAACACCTCGACAGCCAAATGGAGTGCGGTGTTCCCGTCCTGGTTTTGTGCATCCCGCTCGGCGCCACCCCATAAGAGCATAGATGCACACTGTATGGTTTTTAGTTTAGTTCGATTTTGTTTTTTCATCATATACTGACCCATTGATTCTCTAGCGGATACAACTGTACATGTCAACACAAACTCGATAGGCTCCTAAACCCACAAGAATTTGATAGTCCGCAAAGCAGCAGAACAAAATACGAGTCTCTTCTTGGCCATGCAAGCGTGGTGGAGAGCCGTGTTGCCGTCCGAATCGGCCAATGTCACGTCAGCGCCACAATCTACGAGAAACGACCCGATAGTTGCATCACCCTGTTTAAATTTGTTAAATATTATGAATTGAATACATCATGTTCCTCTGCGTGGGCAAGAAAAACAATCGATTGAAAGCTGTACGTCTCCTATAGAAAAGGATGGAAACGTCTTTGGCCGCCACCATCAGGGCGGTCTGGTTGTTGGCGTCGCGCACGTTCAGCAGCGCTACAGCTTTGTCATCGTCCTCCTGCTCGTCCAAGATGGTTTGTAGCTTGGCCACGTCCTTGGCTTGCACGGCCTCGTGGAGAGTGGGGGCGGGCACGGCCATACTTGGCGAGGATGATTACTAAAAATATAATAATACGCTATTACGCAAGCCGTGTACGGAGGGCGCCAATGACCACTATTCCTTCGTCGTCAAAAATACAGTTTGCAGACAATACACTATACAGATGAACAATTTCTCAATTGTGAAATTGCAAAAAAAGGGTACACAAATAGGGGACCGATCGGCTACAGTTCAATGTTGACAATGCGTGTAGCGGGCAAGAGATAGATGTTCATTGAAACCAGGATGACACTCTGGCCTTTTGAGATTATTTTGCGGCATTTTCGCGGAGAACTATTTTGCCTTGCTATTTATGCGCTCTCATTGTGATGTCACGCCGCATCAATCACGGTTTAGAGAAGAATGGATTGACATCGACCGAAACACAATTTGAAGAGAATCACGATGTGACGAACAATTCCCCATATCCACGTTGTGATGTTGTAATTTTCTCAGAGCAACAAACGCAAATTGAAAGAAACTACAAAAATATCTGTATTGTTATACGAATACTTCGGTACATAAAATCATTCTTGCTTACGAAGAAAACCAAGACGGTCGTTATGTCTGTAATGTTTTGGAAGAAAAATAGTTTGCCACGACAACTTGACCATGTAGGTATGCTTCGAAAAAAACCACTCTAACATTACACAATTTGCGACCTACAATTTGCTGGCTGGCCCTTTTTCGAAAACCGCATTTTCTCCAGTTTTTTCTCCAGAAATTCCTGCGTTTTTTTCCACTAATTCCTGCGCCGCGCCCGCCAGTAAACCAACGCCCATTTCCGAAAACACGCCCCCCGTGGCGACGCCCGCCTTCCGCCGCCGCGTCACCACGCCCTGGAGAATGGACGCCATTCGGAAGATCTGCAGCGCCAGAATGCTCCGGTAGCGGCCGAACGCCAACTGCGGGTCGTACACCCGCAACAGCCTTTCCAACTTCGGAATACCGGCACAGCTCGGGTGCTCGTAGACGATCGGTTTTAGATCGTTCCCGGAAGCGATGCCGCCGACGGAGGTGGCGGGAAAGGCCATCAACAGGCTGGCCAAATCGACCAGGCCGTTGCCGCACGTGCACAACTCCCAATCCAACACCGCCCGTACTTCCAGTGTCTCCGGGTCGAAAATCATGTTGTCCAGCCGGAAATCGCCGTGCACCAGAGTTTTTCGAAAACTACTACTACCACTCTCAGTGGGCCGCTTCTCGAACGCGCTCAACAGTTGGGGTTCCAGATTCAGCATCACCTCGTTCCGGCCGTCGGCCTTCACGTACTGCGCGCCCCAACGCTTGATCTGCCGCACCTCGAAATCCTTCCCCGAGCCCACGATGTGCTTGACTTGCTCCAAATTTACGCCGTGAATCTTCTGCAGGACGGCCACGCCGGTTTCGTACACGTGCCGCCGCAGCTTCGGTAAATCCTCGTGCATATATTTGGTAGTACTAAATTTGTCACCTGCAATAGCTGCCGCAAACGAATCTTTCCTCGCAATTTTCGCATCCCTTTGCCCACACACCAGGTTCAACAACTCCTCCAACCGGGGCTCCTTGAAAATCACACCGTCTACGTAGCTCATGACGTAGAATTCGGTTCCCAACGCGTTCCCCTGCTGCGCGCGGGCCATGTGCAGGACCGGCACCGGCACGGGCACGCTCTTTTCCGAAAACAACGCCTTGATAATGCCGAACTCACGCCCCATGTCGTGCGCCTTGGGAAGCAGCTGGCCCGGCGGCTGCTTCCGCAGCACCAGGCACTGCAGGCTCCCATAAAACTCGCGCGGGTTGCGAAAACTGCTGCTGTCACTATCCGGAGGAGAAGGAACGCTCAGAGAGCTGCTGCGGCGCCGTCGTCCTCTTCCGCGAATGGCTTGTTCGTCGACGCTACTCGGTTCGAATTCGAGCAGAAAGGTCGGGTTGGACTGGCCGAACCGAAACTGGGAGACGTGCAGCAAGGAATCCGGATACCGCCCCAACTGCGCTTCGAGGTATCCCCGCACGCCGGGTAAACTCATGGACGGGAGGTTCGTGAGGAACTTTTTGTCCTTGACGAAAGTAACGTCGGGAATACGCACGCACTCGGGAAAGATGTCCTGGAAAAACTTCACAACGTCCGGAGGCCCCTGCTCCACGAAGACCGGTTCAAACCGAACTTGCTCACGAAACTTCCCGAAAAAAGCTTCCGGGCCGACTAGGTTTCTCTTCAGATCATCGAAGAAAACCACCGGGAGCGGTTTATCCTGCGCTTTAAAATACGCGTAGGCCCGAGAGCGCCGAAAGACCGCCACCTCGAAGATCTTGTTGCACGAACTGTCGCCCTTGCGGCAGTGCTCCAGGCTGCTCCGAACGATGAAATCCACCAGCGACCGGCCGAACAAATCCTGCGGCAACAGCTTTTTGTGCAGGAAGGGGCGCCCCGTGCGCCGGTTGCCGTAACGGAAATCGTTCGAGACAATACCGACCTCGAAGCCGAGGTGCTTCAGATACGTGCACAAATGACGCATCTGCGGATGCACCGCCATGACCTTCGGCAACACGTCGAAAAACCAGCGGCGCATGTTTTTATCATCGTTAAACCGCCGCTCCCACTCCTCACAAAAAACTTCGACCGTGATCTCGCCTTTCTCCAGCTGTTCCCACGGCCACGCCATGGCGTTGAAATTCCGCAATAATTCAGCTTTCGCGGCTTCACCCGTGTACAAATTCTTCAGCGCGTCCACGGGAGACTCAGTCATCACACCCCCAAAATCGAGCAGGACCAGACCCGGATAAGTCCTGGAATCTGTGCCGCCTTCTGTCTCATCTTCATCCTCTGACGCAGCGGACGAATCCGAGCTGACGCCCCTGGAACTAGTTGTTGTTACAGTTCCGCCCGGGGAGAGCGAATCTATCGATTCGACGAACTGCACAGCGGGCGTTTGCTTCCAACGGCGCTCATAGCTCGAACGAACGCCCGAGCCACGTCGTAGAATCGGTGCGGAACCCGGTCCGCCAGACCTTTTCGCGGACCCCATCATTTGCTTTTGATTCTTGCCAAAGATCGATAAGGTTCCTACAGAAGACATGCGAAAACATTGACCATACTACGAGATACATGACAAAGTCATACACTGCCCGCTGCTCACATTCATACCTGCGAACACAGAAGCCCGTAAAAACTTCTATCATACATTGAAAACTTCTTGAAACCGCCGCCTTTTTGAAAAAATATGCCATGCAGGAGGACAGAGGGCTGCTACTGTGGGGTTAAATCTTCTTAAAAAAATCGGGGTGCATCAAACATCCTGCGAATTCCCTTTATTTTTCTACTAAGATACTAGCATGATTGTTCATACCCATTCAACTACTACGGCTACCACGCCCGGTCTAGGGGGACGTAGTTTGACGCATGTACTCTGTCGCGGTGCTGACCTCGCGCGTCAACCATTCCCGATACGTTTCCCCTTGGAAATAGTTCTCCAACCGCTGCACACAGATTGCCGCGTTCTCGTGACTCGTGAAACAGGAAAACCGGACGTAGCCTATTATGTTTTTGACAATCATGATATTGTGCCCCGACGAAGCGATTTCTTTCCTATAGATTGCTCTGCTACTGTATGCTCACACCCACACACACACACGCCACAACTAATACGACAAAATCACCAGTGACGAACAAAAAACCCTCCCCCTCGGACCCAAACCCCACTCCGGGCGTGGTAACGATGTGACACTCCTTGAGGAACGTTTCCCACACCTGCCACGAGTTCTGCCCCGGAGGCGCCCTCACCCACAAATAGGGACAGTGCACCCCCCCATACACCTCGAGCCTGCCGACTTCCGTCAACACCGCCCGCAGCGAGTTAGCGTTGGCCATGTAATACTCGATCAGCTCTTGCATCTCCTCCTGTCCAACGTCAGACATCACCGCGCGCCCGCCCGCCTTGATATGGTGAAATAGATCCATGAATATTCTCTTCGTCCCCCATATTGAAACAATGCTGCTGCGACAAAAACGTGTATTCAGCTACGAACAAATGGTATAGTATACTATACTGCGACCCTACTACGAAAAAAAACATTCAAAATATTATGCCATGATACGATCGATGATCATATTACAAAACAAAACATCGGATATGTTGGAGCAGGAGTTGAAGAAGGTGCTAATAGTGCGCTTCCAGTCGTCGAAGATCGGTTTGCCGTCGTCGTATTTCAGGTCCATGGGACACACGCTCCAGCCCAGTCGCACGCCTGTGAAACCGACCTGAGATTTTTTAGTCCGAACTAGCTATTCCTCAATGGTTTATTGGGTCCTACATAGCAATATTGCTCGAACATAGATCCTACCTCTGGACCGAGATAACCGTTATGTCATGACATGAGCGTGACAAAAGGTAGTAACAGTGCTATCCACATTTCCTACTAATTTACCAATTTCGAGAAGCTGCTGGTCTCGATGGCCACCTCGCGCGCGCCGTCGATTTCGTAGATACTCTTCGGCAGCGCCGGGTCCGTGATGAACGCCCGGTAGGCCGTGTCGAAGACAATCACGGACTTCGTCTCCTTGGCGAACGCAACTAGCTCGGTGAGCTGGGCCTTTAGTTTGGATAAAGCCCGTCTCCGCTGCAGCATCACGGTTTTATTTCCTCCATCTACACAACATACCGCTACTACTGAGGATTATCACGAAATGAATTCAAAAAAAGACCCGCGTCGCTACGGTCCCGGTGGGGTTGTTCGGGGAACAGACATACATCAAGTAGGGTTTTCTGTCGAGCAGACCCAGGTCCGGGAAAAAGTTGTTTTCTTTTTTGTTTAGTTGCAGGATCGTGTGGGTAGAGGACGAGGTTCTTTGCTGATAAGGTATTCATTGAGAATATGTCAGACGGTCTATTATCTTCACGCAGATTGAAACTATCTACCCGGCGTGCAGGCCATGTAAGTAACGCCGTGATACTTCTTCCCATCGGCATCCAGTGCGAACGTTTTGCCCGAAATGACGCACCCGTCCACGTACGCAGGGTAGACAGGGTCCTGCACGGCTATGTTCACTTGCTGACTGAACAACAGCTGCAGACGGCACCTTTTAGTTTTTTTGGTTAGGATTCGAATCTTCGAAATACGCCACTAACATTGCGACAATTGGTACAAGTCGAGTTGGTCGACGATTGCAAATCGATATAACATAATTGAAAACATGTCTGGCTTCGAGCCGTCGGAAATGATGATTTCATCCGCTGATACCCGGTTTTCGTAAAACTTCGTGGATATCAGTTCGCGCAGTTCTTTGCTGCCGTTCCACGGCGAGTAGCCTCTGTAGCCCTCCGGGGTGCCTAGGGCGGCCGCAAAGTCGGTGATGCCCCGACAGATCGTCTCCGGGATGGGCTGCGTGGTGTCCCCCAG
>Ga0099797_100172_pt1 | contig 42052 bp, 17 predicted proteins | sample Uncmet_Sort48C_1_FD_89871 | JGI IMG/M metagenome (GOLD analysis project Ga0099797, IMG submission 89871) | Marine eukaryotic communities from CALCOFI LINE 67, Pacific Ocean - C012_Sort48C_1 | ecosystem: Environmental > Aquatic > Marine > Oceanic | place: Pacific Ocean: Monterey Bay | collected... | reverse complement strand
GTCGACGTGGTAAAAGTCTGAGCTGTTGTCGACTGAGTTCTTGTCGCCTGAGCTGTGGCAGACTGAGATCCCACCTGTGTAGCAGCAGACTGAAATTCCTCACACCGGACAGCAAGTAAAACAGAGAGCAATGTTGGTGAAAAGTCGTCTTTTGATTTATCATCATCGCCCTTGTTGGAGGACATTGAGGACATTGCGTGTGTCTGTTTATGCCGATGCTGCGCTGAGCGCAGCGCTCTCCATTTCTTCCCTAAGCTTTTACCTAAGCATTGAAATACCAGGGGCCAATAGGTCTTTTTTCTTCCTACCACCATGGCATCTTGTTGGCTGCCGCCGTCATGTTGTTGGCTGCCGCCGTCAGGTTGTTGGCTTCCGCTGTCATGTTGTTGGCTTCCCCGTGGGCATCCCAGAACATCTTGCTGTTTCCATTTCTTCCACTCCTGTACGATCTTCATCAATTCGTTTTTGGTGATAATATCAGAAAAATCTGAATCAGATTCAGAATTTCTACTTGTTAATGTCCCTTCTGTAACAGTACTCAGACTCCCTAGATTGCCAAGGTCCAGTGTACTTGTTGTCCCTTTTGCACTGTAACTGCTCCCTGGGGTACCTTCTGCACTTGTCGTCTTTTTTGAGCTATCTTCTTTCTTCTTGCCTTTTGCACTATTATCTTCTCGGATGGATTGCGATGAAATGCGATTCAGATTTTCCTCTCGTTGATTTCTCAGATTTTCCTTTCGTTGATTTGAATTTCCCTTGTCTGACTCTTTTCCCTTGTCTTTTTCAAAGTTCTTTTCAAGAGCTGAGCCTTCTCTTTCTGAAAGGCTTCCACGAATTGCGAACTTTCTGGATATCTTCGCGATATTATCGGACACCCAGAGATGGAACATCGTCCAAATCTCCAATAAGAAAACGATTGTGCCAATTATACCAACAATTTTTGCTCCATCAAAAATTGTCGACTCTTCTTGTCCAAGCTCAGAGCTAAAATTACTGAACTCAGAGCCAAAATTACTAAACTCAGCAGAGCTAAACTCAGAGGCACCAAACTCAGAGTGCAGTTCTGATTCTGCGAGAGCAGATTCTGCGAGTGCATCACAATCCATTAGTCGTCCAAAAAATGACCGACTCAACATATCGAACCACGGTACTGTGCTAGTATCTGCTGCAGCAGCACTCTCCGAAATTTCCTCGTCGAAGGATACTAACGGGTCCGATAGTAGCGAAGTCTCGTTGAAAGATAGCAACCTGTGTGCAGCATGGCCATCACCACCATAAGACAACTCCGCAGCACCGGAAGAATAGAAAACCCAGAAGACCGAGAGCAAAGAGCATATATCCGTAAACACCGTTGCGGAATAATACCTGAAGATCCCTGGTACATAAAGCTCACCGTTCATATTCGCCGTGCTCTGGATTTCTTTCGTCACTCTTTGCATATTTTCAGCTGTCAATTTCAACGAAACTGTTGCTGTGAAAAAAAATACGAAAGCTTGAAAGGAGAGCAGTGTTAAGTCCATGCATGTCATATTCTTCTTGTACGATTCGAAATAATAAATCGCAAAACTCTCGGCAATTGCGATTGCATACTCGATAAGAAAGAAAAGCAACCAGAGAACGAACAACCGCTGTGCAGCTCGTATCGCTTGGTTTTCGGTCATTGGATTTTTGGTTTCCTTGGAATTCGAAGTTTTTTTGTTTCCAAACTTTTTTTTACCGAGACAACAGCAATAGAGTCGTTGTGTTATTTGGTGTACTGTTTTCGATAGGAGTGCGGGGAAAGAACTGGTCTTTTGGCCACGTGTTGTGCAATCTGATATGAGTTTTTCGGATTGCGCTGTGCCCGTTTGTATGAGCTTTTTACTGGGAGTCTCACCACTGACAGCCTTTTCCAAAGGGACTCTCGCATTTTCAACGTCCTCCTGTAGAGAGACTAAACTTGTGCCGGAAGATTTTGACTCTTTCGACTTCCCCCTCGTGTACAGCATAGGTTCAGATCGTGTGGACACAGGCGTCTGCAGAAAGCTTTCTGGCGGTAGTTCGGAGATGTTGCGTTCTTTCTTCTTGTCGTCTTCCTTGTCGATTTTGTTGTCGTCTTCCTTGCCGATTTTTTGGTCGTGTTTGCAGAGATCTTTCGAGAGACCAGTTCTCACCGCGTTTTTCACTTGTTTCCAATCAATGTTCTCACTTTTTCTCACTGGTTCTGCACAACTCGAGAATATTTTCATGATTGTATCCCACTCGATTTCCATTATTTTCATAAGTGTATCCCACTCGATTTCAATCCCTAGAAGTAAATTCTTAGCATCGTCCTCAACGTCTTTCAATTTCATATCAATTTCGTCCTCAATGTCTTTAGAAATTTTCGTATCAATTTTTCTAGTACCATTGTTTCCATTCCTCAAACTTGGCTTACTGTGCGCTTTGAGTTTCCCCTTGTCGGCTTCCATGCTCTTCATTTTGACTTCCTTGTCTTTCAAGCTGGTAGAAGCATGATTGCGTTGCATCATAGCCAACTGCTGATGAACACTGGTAGTTCCAAGTTTCGCTGTCTTTCGAACCGTAGTTCCTGATAGGAGTCCTGTATTTTCGTGACGCATACTTTGTTCATTGCCAAGTGAGCTTTGCACAAGAAGCGTGATGACCACTCCCACGGCCATGATGAGCCCGACTCTGCCTCCAGAACCATGATGCCAATGGAGACCCAATAAACCGTGATTCGGGGTTGTAAACCGAATCGGAATCACAAAGCGAGTCAAACTTCTCTGGCTATATTTGGACATTTTTTTTTTTGAATACTACTCAGTCTCTCAGATCTGCTAACACTGGTATTACCTAACAATATGCAGGATAATGCTCAAAGATTACAGATTAAACGGTGTTGAACACCTTACCACTATTCGATCGTCTTGTCAACTTTGTCCCTGTCAACCTTGTCAATAGTCGGTCGTCTTGACTCTTGTCAACGTTATCATTGTTCGGAAATTAAAATTTGATAATGATAATTCATCTCGCAATTTGATCTAAAAAAAAAGCCCTCTCATGACAGTGTCATGATTTGACCGCTTACGCTTGCATCGCAAATTAATTTACACTCGCATCGCACTCGCTCTACTAATTGCCCAAATTGAAAACTATCTGACTGGCAATAGTTCCCTTAGTTAGTATTACATACATCAAAAAGAAAGAAGAAACTTCTGAAGGCCAATTTTTTTATTTTTGGTCAAAAAACGCACTTACTTGTAACTTGTGAACATCGATCGAAAACATCAAACTATTGTCAACCAATCAGAACAACGCTATAAATTACTTCGTGGCAATGACATCATCATGATCACTCATTGACTGTACAGCTACTGTAAAATGATTATGCATCCTAAGAGGCGCTTTCTGCTAAAATTGCTACCATTGGACAACTCCGCTCGTCGTGTCCCGGCGAGGCCGGTATGAGACTGCAATGTATCGGACTGCAATCAAAAAGTCCACACAATTTCCAATGGCAAACATGCAGCTGACAATCGGACTAGGATCACCTGATTTGATTTGATTTGTCACGACTTCATCTCAATAAAAAAGTGTTACCAATAAAAAATGTTCACAGAAGGGACATGATATATAGATTATGCGGACGACGTCCGTCAGACTCATGCATATGACATGTTATGAACTTGTGACTGGTAGTAATAAATTAGCAAGTCTTCAAAATTTTGCTTCGGCAAAGTAGAACTTCAAAATTTTGCTTCGGCAAAGTAGAACTTCAAAATTCTACTTCGGCAAAGTAGAGCTTAGACTACTTCAAAATTTTGCTTCGGCAAAGTAGAGCTTAGACTACTTCCCGGTACAAAAGAACGGCAGAGGACAACAAAGTGCGTGCAGCTGGCACTGCTGTCGACGAGAGGGGAACTGCCATATTTGGGAGAACTGCTGCCGCTGAAGGAGTCGCCAAACTTGCAGGCCCAAGTGCTGCCGCAGAAGCGCCTGACTGTTGAGTAGTCGCGGAAGAAATTTTCGTCGATGCTGCGGGAAGTGTCGATTTCGCAGGAGGAATTACTGAAACGCCATGTAGTTGAGACGTTCCGGACGGTCTTTGTAGAAGATCGGCCGCTGTTTTCAGAAGGTGGATGACATGCGCTGATGAAGACGGTGTTGACTTGGAGAGTAGGGAACTTGCGCCACATATTGCATGATACGCGGCATCCACAGTTGCTGCGTCAATATCGTGTTCTTCGTTAGGCAAATTGAAATTGGAAGAGTGACAAGCAGACGCTGATATCTTCCGAAACCCACCGGCTGCTTGTTCTAACCGGAACGCTGCCGATTTCAACAGGCTGGATGACGATGACCCTGCTGTCGGTGCTGCTGCGGCTTCTGCCATTTGAGACGCATTTGTGAGCTTTGCGGCTACACTTTCCAAGAGGGCCTGGTGTTCCCCGCGAGATTTTCCAAATGACCTCTTCGATAGAAGCGATTCGGCAGCGCCAACGAGAGGAGACACCGCGGAGGAGAGATGATTTGCCGTTTCTTCTGGAAGCAATTCGTCCGACCCATCAGACAAACCTAAAGTGGAATTCTCATCAACACTGCCATCTGTCACTTCTGTCACACTACCATCTGTCCCTTCCTGTTGGCGACCTTCCCAATTGTCATTTTTGTCATTTACATTCAATAGAGGATCCGCTTTCAAAATACAAACACATCCAAAAAAATGCCCCACGTCGTTTGTTAACTCTTGCAACCCTTCCTTCAATGTCGGCCCTTTCAGTCTTCGGGCCAGTATATTTTTCAAGTCTTCAGCCTTTTTGCTGGCCGAGTCAGCCTTTTTGATGCTTCTTGCTGAGTTGGAGTCGTTTTTCTTTTTCGTCGAGACAGAAGCAGAATTCCGATCGATTTCCTCGACTAGCAAACGCGAAGTCCTTTCCACACTCAGCAACGCTTCGACAGTGTGACTGACAAGATCCTCTCGCTTTTTCGATCGATTGTCATTATCACTTTCATTATCATTGTGATCAGTACTGTGACAAGTTTTATTGCAGTCGTTCCCCGAGGCTGACAACAGCTCCGGCCACAATGGTTTCGTAATTATGTCCACAAGGAGTCTTCTTGCTATGTGATTCGTGTTGTTACCAAGCGCAGCGCCCTGTTTAGAGGCCATTTTCTTTTCAGTTTTTTTGTTCTCCCCCCCGAAAAGTCCACATACATTTTCAATTTGATCCACAGTCCAGAGGAAACCATCAAGAATTCGAGAAATGAACAGTTTTTTGGAACTTTTTACTCTTTGCTCCCGCTTCTCAGCCCTCTCCCGCTTCCACAGAGCGGCTCGCCATCGTACTATGCCGATCAGCTGCAGAAGAAGTTTAATCACCGACCGTACTAGAATCATCAAGAAGGCTGTTCCATGACCCTCCAGAGACAGACTTGGCACGTAATAAAAAACCAATTTGATCATGAACGTGACAAAATCGAATACGCCTCGCAAGAGAATCGGCACGAGTGGTGTGGTCATTGGGAGACCAACGCTGTTCGCTGTTCGGGCGAAGAATGGCAATGTATTTAAAGCCCCATATACTTTTGCAGTTTTTAGCATACTGAGATACTCTAATCTTCGCGACGAACATTGCGCCAGGAATACAAGGGAAAACATTAAGAACGTCACCAGTCTTTTTGTCAAGTTGACAGAGACTAAGACTAAGTCTTCTGAACTGTTTACATTGGTACCTGTAACTGCAGATTCAAGAAAGAAAGACAGGAAAAATTCATGAAACCATGGCGCTAGAATGATAAGGATTTCCCTTGGAATTTGAGCCAGAATTCGTTGAGGTAGTACCATAAATACAAAATGTTTGCAGTAATGGGACACCAAGTCGCTTCTGGTCTTGTTTATCAACGCTTCTGCATTGGTTAAGAACTTCTCAATCCGCAACGACGATATCCGCAATGCCTCTGACTCGGCTCCCTCATCGACGATAACATCGCCGTTCTGAATCTTTGTGGCTGCTGCATTCGTGACTACTTTCGTGCCTGCATTCGTGCCTGCAACTGTCGTGCTAGAACTACTACTACCCGAACCACATTTTTTTCTTTCAGTTGCAGGACGTTCGCAGTGTTCACATGCAGAAATTTCAAACATACGGCTCAGGGCTGTCTCAGCTGCCTTGATCTCATCTTCTCGCTGCTGAGCAGTTCTTTCTGTCAGAGCAAGCGTCTCAGACACAAGGTCCTCACACCGGGAAGCAAGTATAAGAGACAGCAATGTCGTTGGCGTTGCGGGGCTGGTATCATGCGAGTTTGATTTTGACTCTACGTTGAAAACTTTTGGCAAGAACTTGGACTTTGAATCTTCTCCAAGTGTCACTGAGGAACTGGCACTCTTTGGTCCGCGTGGATGAGTCCATTTCCATTTTCTTGCCCACCAGTTCCGTGTGAGCCATTTCCTTCTGGACCTTCTTGAACCACCATCTTCATCTCTTTGACACAACAAACCTAAAACCGGACCCCATTTCTTTGACATTTGTGCAATCATCATCAATTCCTCTTTAGTGATAATATCAGAAGGATTTGCAGATGCTGTCTGACTAAGTCTTTGCGTCGCTTCATTTCCAGTCTGACTTTTCGTTCCTTCATTTCCTGTCGAGAGCGTCGCTTCATTTCTCCCTTCTGAGTTATTTTCGGAGATATTTTGTGAACTGTGATAATGATTTCCATTGTGACCCACTAGTTTTCCTTTCTGATTAAGATTTCCCTTCTCTTTTTCACTGTTCAACTTTTCAGATGTTTCTTTTTCACCATGAAATCCACGACATGCGAACTTTCTGGATATCCGTGCGATATTATCCGCCAACCACAGATGATGCATCGTCCAAATCTCCAGGAAAAAAACTATGGTGCCAACTATCCCAACAATTTTTGCCCCATCAAAAATTGTTGTAGACTCTCGTCCTCCTGAGCTTGAAACTGCTTCATAAGCTGTTTGTTTTGATGCAGCAAAAGTTTCATTCAAATTCAAATGGCCAGAATCGACGAGACCATCACAGTCGATTATTTGCCCAAAAAGTGAGCGACTCAACATTGCTACCCATGACTCATCATGATCATTTATTATCGAAATGGTATCAGCTGTAAGTCTAGACTCGTCTTCGAACAACGATCTGTGTGCATCATCATGATTCAGATTCGTGCTTGCAGAAGTTGCAGTTTTCGTAGAAATAGTACCACCACCATATGGACCAATATAAGACTCAGAAAACCCAGCACCAGAAGAGTAAAATACCCAGAAAACCGAAAGTAAAGCACAGGAATCCGTAAAGACAATGGCGGAATAATACCGAAACATCGAGGGAAATTGAAGCTCACCGTTCATATTCCCCCTGCTCTGGAGTTCTTTCCACATCTTCTGAATATTTTCCGCAGTCCATTTTTTTGAAACTGCTGCTGTGAAAAAAAAGACGAAGGCTCGAAAGGAGAGTAGTGTTAAATCCATGCAATTTGTAGAAGCGGTCTTGAAAGATTCGAAGTAGTAAATTGCGAAGCTTTCTGCACACTCCACAGAATAATCGATAAAAAAGAAAACCAACCACAGAACGAACAAGCGCTGTGCAGTTCGTATCGCTTGTTTTTCGGTCATTGGATTTTTGGTTTCCTTGTTGGAATTCGAAGTTTTTTCCTTGGAATTCGAAGTGGAAGAGTTCGAATCTTCTGCGGAAATATTCTTTTTGTTTTGACCAAAATTTTTTTTGCCGAGACAATAGCAATACAGTCGTCGTCTCATTTGTTGTGCTATTGTCGATAGGAGTGCTGGTAAAGAGCTGTCTCTTTGTTGGCTATGTGTTGTGCAATCTGATATATATTTTTCGGATTGCGCTGTGCTTTTCTGTATGAGTTTTTTACTGGGAGTTTCTTTTTCACTAGGCTCTCCACTGACAGTTTCCAAAGGAGTCGCAATCTCAACGTCCTCCTCCAAAGAGACTGAAATGCCATTTGATTTTCCCCTGGAATATGGTGATCGCATGGGTCGCTTAGTTCCACGCAACTGTAAAAAGCTTGAGTCTAGAGGTACCTGGGAGACGTACTTTGGAGTCTCCACCAATACCAGATTGCGCTGCTTTTCAAATTCCACAACAGTTGGCGGCTTCTTGATAGTTCCACTTGCTGCCTTGGGAACTTCAACCGCAATACTTCTTGGAAAATCATAATGATGAAGACTTTGTCCATTTCCAATTGAGCCTTGCACAAGGAGCGTGACGACTGGTTTTATGGCCATGATGAGTCTGACTGCTTCGCTCAGGTTCAATATTATTTACAAGAATCTTACTACAAGAATCTGTTCTCTGCAAAGTGTTTCGCTCGACAGTCTTCAAAATTCGCAAGAATGATATCCATGATACCGGATAATTTCGCTTGATTATTACGTGAATCATGATATCATTCTCATCCCGTGCTGACAATGACATTGACAATTTGAGTAACAACCCGAAACACTGCCTGCAACCGATTCAACTTTTCGAACACTCAGGTTTGGACATGATAAAAAACTTTTGGAACGTTACACTGGATGGCATGAAAAACCGTGCTACACTCGTCAAATTAAAAATGGTTTGAATATGTTTGCATAATGATATTACACATGATCATTGATGGCACTGAATCATGAACACAAGCGCTGCGTTAAGTTTAAACTTAAGTTACCAGGTCCACGATACTATCACGACGATTGAGTGTCAATCTCATCGATTATATAGACTCACAATCAGAAGCTGGCACTACCCGTTAGTATTTAATTATATCAATGATATGCACTGTAACTTCACTATACTAGGACTATAAATGAAAAAAGAAAAATAGAAAATCGACCGAGTCTGTTCTTACTTAAGGACTAAGTAAACACGAACGGAGTCTCAATGTACTTGAATCTTGTCAGCCCTTTTATGCCTTGTCAATGTACTTTCATGTTGGAAGTCGACATTACGCAAATCAATATAACTAAATCGACCCTATCATTACGATGTAATCAAGTTTCTCGAGTTTAAACCTTGGTAAAAATTGCCATAACGATAATAATTGATAGAAATGATTGCCTCGGGGGCGGCGGGGGCCTTGTTTTTGCACGGATTCAATCATCCTTGCTTAGAACCCCCTTCCACTGATCGTCGATTAAATTAGTATTGTGAGTGTGCCTTTCCATGATCGTCAGAAAGGTACGACCAGTGCCTTTCCATGATCGTCGGAAAGGTACGACCTCAGTGCCCTTGCCGTGATGACATTATTTAATTTTTTATTATCATACATTGATGCATGCTTAGCCTTACTGTAACTAGGCATCAGATTCAATGACTTCTTGCTTCGATATGGGTTTGAGCTAAGTGTCATGGATACGCTCAGACGCACTGCCACTAGCTACGCGATACTTGCAAAAGGTCATACTATGATTGCAATTTTAAATTGAAATCGCGGAAAAAAAATGACGATGTTGCGCACACGCTCTGTGACAGAGGCAAACTGTTACTATAGCTCTCCCCGAATAATTTATCTGCTACAAATTTCAGATGTGGTGATCGAAACTGCACGTAATGATGTCACAGTGACAAGACCAAATTTCATCGCCAAAATCGATATGACCTATGGTGGCGGAGGCAAAAATGGACAGCTGGCAAATTATTTTGCCTGAAGTTAATGCCTGAAATTAATAAAACGCTGTGCACCAGCATCTCTCGATCATTGAGGACTCACACGCTGCAGGTCTCTCTCACAATATACAGTTCTTCAACTCAAATCTATTTTGAATAATTTAGTACGTGTACTCATTGTGTTTTCAATTCACGTCGAAATCCAAAGACCCCATAGTTCTTGCAAAAGCCGATCGTCGCCTTGACCGACTTTTTCTTCGCTGTGCAAGCTTTTCCTCTCTTCGAATCTTAGAAAGCTTTCGAGACTCCTCTCTCCTCTCTCTTTCGTTTAACGAATCGTTAAGATTCGGAATCTGAGACACACTGTGATTCGTTAAGATCTGAGACACACTGTTTGAGTCTCCGAGTCTAAGACTTTCGGAATTCGGCCTAGTACTACAATTTGAATTGTCTTTTCCAAACTGATGAGAAACCTGATAAGAAACTGAAGGGTCTTTTCTAGACTGATGAGAAACTGAAGTGTCTTTTCCAGACAGTGACTGCGAAGTGTCTTTTCCAGACTGCGAAGTGTCTTTTCTAGACTGAGACTCGATGTCTATACTAGGAATTTTGTCTGACCCTATGGTAGACACTTTGAAGACTGAAAGCTTTGACTCTGGTGCAAAGACGGTGACGGCCCCGGGAATTCTGTCTTTAAGTTTTTTTTTATTCCTTATGACCCCTTCTGTGTAGAATGCAGCATTCGCCTTGGGGCCTTTTCTCAACAAACAAGAACAATAATTTCTACTCAGAGTCAAAAGACAAGGCGCACTATTCAAAAAACAAGGCGTAAGAGACAAGCGTAAGAAAAAATCTTGAATGAAGTCGGACAATTCATCGCACATATGTGGAAAATCGTGCAGATTACCCTTCAAAATTTTTTGTAACTCCGTTTTTAGCCTGTCTTTTTCCTCATTTAGTGACTCATTATCACAATCCACATTCAGATTCTTAATCGCGGGTTCAATGAGAATTTTCTTCAGCAAGTGTTTTTCCGCAGTGTTAGTGGTGTCGGACATTTCCACGATCTTCATCATTTTGAGCCACACTCTATTCTGTTTTGTTAGTTCTGGTTCTGGTGGTGTGTCTTTTTCCTGTTGTTCTGGTTTTAGTGTGTCTTTCTTTTGTCGTGCCGCCGACGCCGAGTCGGTTTTGGAGTCCGTTTTGATTGACTCAGTCACTGCAGATTTTCCCGAGGCAAATTGTGTCGACTCATCGACGATTGCGTGTGCTGACTCAGTCTCCTCGAAGATTGCTAATGCTGCTGTGGCGGCCGAAGAAGACTTTTCCTTATCGGCAGAAAAAGACTTGGCCGCGTCATGGTGCTCCATATTGCCCATAATAAATTCCTTCACCTCTCTCCAATCTTGGTCTGAAATTTGCTCCAAACTAGAGCTTCCCTTTTTCATTTTCATACTTTGAGCATTCTTTCCCTGATTTTGTGACGACATGTCTCTGTTTGTCATTTCTTTCCCAGTGACAATATTCTTTTTGTACCCGTTTTCCCCCCGCTGTCGCATATCGTAGCTCCATTTCGAAGACTGATACAAAAAAACGAGAGTCTTAATGAAGGTCCTGACTGCGAAGGCTTGCAATGCTTGCGACTTGTTTGAGCTTCCTTTTCCTCCTCCTGAATGAGTTCCTGAGTTTGCTTGCGATTTGGAAGAACCTTCTGGTAATGAACTATTAGAAGACGAAGAAGAATTAAAACCTGAAACAATACTGGAGGAGCCACTTTCTGAAGGTGTAATGGAATCGGAAGTACTTTCTGAAACAGCAGAAGAAGAACTCGGACCCAACCCCAAGAAACTGCTGACCCAGAAGATCCCTGTCATTACTTTCTCAGGAAACGGGTTATGATACAAGGCTAATTTCAAGACCAAAATGAACCAATCGATGAATCCTTGGCCCATTACTGGGAGATAAGCCCGCGGAGGCGGCACTCCTTCTTGTCTCCCGTACATTCTGTCGAGGTGACGGAGACCGATATCCAAACCGAATATTCCGCGTCTTTGCTTATGTATAAAAAAAAGATCGATGAGAAACGGAACTACGAATAAAAATACCATCGCTAAAACGCAACCGGAAGGTATCCATTTTGTGAGTACTGAATCTCGTCGATTCAACTCACTCCCAAATTTTGATTCAGAATATTCAGATCCTTCTCGAAACAGAGAAAAAAAATCTGTGGCAAACACCATAAGGAAATCCCCTATCAACGGAATCATCATCTGCCTGGACATTGTTTGTTGGAAATTGAAAATGGCTGTGTTTTCGCGAAGAATGTCCCTCGCCCGATGGATCCTCTTTTGTACCGATAGGAGGAAGGCAATCATTGAAGTCTCAATTTTTTCTGTTGTCCGATTACTTTTCTGATTGTCGCTTTTCTCAGCCGAAAGTTTCCTTTTCTGCTTTATTTTCTTCAGAGCCATGTCATCAAAGTATTTGCGATAATGTTTCTCGTAATATTGCTGGTCTAACCTCTCCCTTCTGCACAAAAGAAGCCGCAAAACCCAGGAAAAGTCGAGAGCTAAGAAATGGAACTGAAAATCCCAACGGCAACATCGCTTTTTTTGAACAGAAGACTCTTGGTCTTTCGGATTTTGACAAGACACAGCATCTAACGCTTTGTCGATGTCAGTCGTATTTATATTGTTGTTTTTGTTTTCGAGAGTGGAGTCTTTCCGCGTGACACCGAGAAAGACCTCATCTACAAGGGACAGCAATGACATTTCTTGACTCTCTTCACTCTGGTATTCGCCGCTCTGGTTATGGTGTAGTCTGTCGCTCTGGCGCTGTGCTCTGCTAGTTTTTCTGGATAGCCCGGACCTCCACTCCTCCCACCGACGAAGAATTTTTCCAGCATCTTCTTCGCTGAGCCAATTTGTTGGAACAGGGGGCTTTGTTTTTGATTCTGAATTGTTTTCAGAAGAAGCTTTTTTCGTGTCATCACTGTCATCCTGAGTCTGAGTCTTCTGGCCGACAGTATCTTCGGACCTACTATTCTTTTCTTGGAGCTCGTCCTGACCATTTGTTGTAGAATCCTGATTCTCGCTATTTGTTGTGGAAATTTGGACCTGACCATTTGTTCTAGAATCCTGGCCACCATCTGTTCTGGAGTCTGGAATTTCACTCCGAAATTTCTTCTTGATCGTGTGTCTCCCAATAAAATAAAAGCGACCGAAAGTCACGCTCAATTGTAGGAGAATAAAAATCCACTCAACGGCTTTGACTGTTTCTGCACCTTTCAACAACTCCACACTAGATTCTGAATTTGTGCCAGTGTTACTAGAAGATTCCGCGCCTGCTGTGTTCCTAGAAGATTCCGTACTACCAGGAATGTCATCAAGATTCGAGTCAACAACATTCAAGTCATTTAGACCCTCTCTCCTGAAGAGGCTCCTCCCAGAAAAACTCGGACTCGTACTACCACAATTCGAAAATACCAAAACCGTACTCATTATATTGACTCCATCCTGCAAAATGTGTAGTGCAAAAACTTGATAGTATGCCGCGATTGAAATGGCGCCATTCATGTGGTCACCATCATTAAGCTTCTTAAAATTCTTACCGTACCATATCTGCGCCCGATACTTCAAATATGCCTGCAACCCGAAGAATGCTCCTGCTTTCAAAGCCGTGTCGAGGAACCAGCCGAGAGGGTCGGCTTGCGCTTCAGGATCGTTTTTGGTGGATTCTAGGGCTGGAACTGCGATAGATTCGATGGTATAGACCAATCGGTCGAGACCTATGACCGTTAAACCAGATAAAGTGCAGCGGAACAAGGCTCTGAGACACTCTTTTTCTTTATTTTTTCGTTCTCTATTTTTGGGGCATTCTTTTTCTTTGCTTTTTTTGGCTCGTTCTTTATTTTTGAGGCTTTCTTTTTCTTTGGTCTTCCTATTTGAGTTGCTATTTTCGAGGCTTTCTTGCGTACTATTTTCGAGGCTTTCTCTAAGATAATGATCACTTTCTGAGTTCCTGTTGTTTTCTGAGAGGAGGTCTTCTTGTCCTTCTTTGAAAGGAACTCCTCTATAGGCTCCTCCTCGATAGACTCTAAGAGAATTCTTGTCGTTGACATTAAGTTGTTGCTTGTTACGATTCGCATTTAAATTAGAGGAGGACTTTGACATCAGGAATCGGAGTAGTGTACAGGGAACTTGGTTTCTGTTTGTAGCCCTTTTTATCTCTTCATCTGCCTTCTCATCTGCCTTTTTATCATCCTCATCGCCCTCTACAAGTTGACTGTATCTACCGTCACTTGATTTCTCCCCGTTTGTAAGAAGCTTTCCCGTTTTTTTCTGTAAGAAGCTTTCCGAGCGTGGTTGGAGCTTTTGTGATAATACCGAATGGCGACTATCACTTTTTCTGTGATCACTTTTTCTGTGATTACTCTTCTGTCTGTGATCAATTTTTCTGTGATTACTCTGTCTTCTGTGATCACTTTTTCTGAAATTACCTTCTTGGAACAACGAAGAATCCGAATCATGGAACAACGCCGAATCACAATGATCATCAAACGAAGATGGAATGATTCCCCTGCCCATCTGAATAGGATTCCGGATCTCCATGTCCATCTTCATTACCACCGACGCCGCCACAGGCACGGCTATGGTTGCCGTGACTGCAAACTTGAAGCCTGCCACCATCACTTTTTTCTTTCCCTTCGCTTTCCTTTGCGCTTGTATCCTACTGGATTTCTTTTGTGTTGGCATCCTGTACAGACTACAGTTTTCAAATAATGCTTTTCCTTTACTCACTGTGATCCACCATTTTCCCTAGGAGGAAACGGATAATGACTACGGGATTTTCACCAGCAGGAAACGAAACAAATCATCTTGCAAATGATGCTATGAGGTCGCTCACAATTACAATGTTGCATGTAGACTACTGGACTCTGATGTGAATCAGTGATGCTTGACATTAATGGGATTTGAATGCAGCTGCAAATTGCAATAATTGTCGTCAGCAGTCGTATGTTGACATTGAAGTGGAACAAGCAATTACGACTGTCTGCCGCCAGATTTGATCTCAATTCAATACTGCCGAGGACCGACTCGCAAGAATGGCAAATTGAAATTTGTGCCGACAGGAGCTGAGAGCAATGCAGAACTTCAAATGATTACTTTGATTGAGAAACGAACACCAGCATTGCAGCAAACCGAATACCCACTGTCGCGAGATCATAAAAAAAAATTCGCACCTAAATTTGATGCTCATGCTACGTAGCCAAAACTGCTATTGCTACCAACATGAAAAATGTCCTTGCCATTGGCCAACATGAAAAAAATTTTGTTTTCGTGTTCTTGAGGAAATCATATGGATACGCTCAGCAGAAGGTTAGCATTGCAAAAAGAAATACTGAGTCGGAGCTGCATCCAGACCGATCATGTCTATGGAATTATTGCTGTACTAATGCCTATGACGCTCAGGCTGCATGCAATTATGAGCCACGGGAAAAGAGTCACAATCATAGTGATAATGCCGTATAATCAGTTTAGAGGTGCATAGTAGGCGCCCCACAGGGTGATACATCAAATAGAAAAAGAGACTCGAGAATTTCAATTTTTTTATCTCGCAGTAAGTTCAATGACCTTTTCCACACCCACACAATGAACTTCTCATCAACTTAAGTAGACCTTTGAAATCCGCACCAAATCCTGGCAATTCAAACCTTCCTTGCAAAAGCAATCTGATCTCATTGATTCTGGCCTCGTCTTGCTCATTGATTCTGGCCTCGCCTGTCATCGCGGAATTATCACTGGCGGAATCTCTACCCTTTGAATCCGCAATACTTGGCCCTGTAGCTTTTCGTGGTTGCTTGTTAATGTTTTTATATCTCCCAGGCCCTAACACGGGTTCCGTCAGGACCTTCTTCAACAGATTTTTTGCTGCGTTGAGATTTCTGTCTTCTGAGCCTTCCGTGTCTCTTTCTCCCTCCATCTCCTTCCTTTCTCGTTCTATTAGAGCTTGATTCCATCTTCTGACGGCATATAAAAAGACACAGAGTTTTATACCAAGTCTTGTGGTTAACGAAAGAATGGCACGACCTTTGTCGAAAATTGGTACTTGTACTGGATCAGAGTTCAAGACTCTCCTGTGATGAGAGTGATCATCGACACCAAACTGAATGCCAGCATTGCCGTGACTAGTCGTGCTCCTATTAGTGTCAATGCTAGTATTTCCAATGCTGCCTGTATCGCCAATGGTATAATTCCCACCGCCAATAGTATTTTCACTGCCAATGCTGCCACCACTGCCAGTGCCCCCAAAAACGAGATGCAGAAAGCCATTATTTTGAAAGCCAGAAAAATTTGGAATCGGCGGGTGATAAATGAATAGCTTGATCATGAAGGTGAGCCAATTGATGAAACCCATCATCAGAAAAGAAACAAAACTCAAATGCGGAGAGATCCCATCTTTCGTCCCGTAGAATTTCGTCATGTGTTCACCACATATCGTCACTTTTCGCATTTCTTGCTTTTGCTGTCGACGAAGACAGCAAAAGAGCAGGCTGGTCGGGATGATGAAACACGCAAGACTCGAAATAGCAGGAGTAAGACTCGAATGAGTTGCAAATATCTGTGTGTTTTCTTTTGCAGGTACTATTGTGTTTCCGTTTGCAAATGTTGTGCTTTTTGCGAACAAGAAGTTGAAGAAATTAAAAAAATCTTCTGCGAAGACAATCAGGAAATCGCCAATCCACCGTGAACCTGTCTCCGAACTCTCAAATCTCAACCATTTCCATCCCCACCGTTTGCGAAGAGCAACGCGCTTTTTTGTCGTTTGTTCTTGCACTTCTGTCAGAAATTTGCAGAGATCTGCCTTTCTAAGTTGTTCACTCTTACCGTCATCATGATGAGAACTTGAAGCTGTCTCCATTTCACGACCAGAACTTGAAGCTCTCTCTCCAAATTTGTCTGCAGACTTGACAGTGTCACTTGCAGTAGGAGACACTGTGATCTCAACAGGAGCCACTGCTTTCACAGTCGGAGACACAAGTTTGCCACGAATCCCTTTTCTTTTCCGAATCTTTCTTCGCTGACGTGACAGTCTCATTGCTTGAGCCAGAGCGACTTCCTCCAGCGCCTCGTTGACGGTTGTGATGATTTCTCTGGAATTATTTTTTTCGATGCTGATACCTTCATCCACCGCACGACTCGTAGCGCCGGTTCTTTTTGCTTTGAGAAGAGACCACATTGTCATCGTGGTATGATTGTCATTATGTAAATTTGTCGATGAAGTAGTAGCATCACAGTCTTCGTTTGTTTTGCGCGGAAGATTCCAGTCATCGAACTCTGCCAGAATTCTCTTGGCCTGTTTCCTTTCGTCAGCGTCTTCCTTTTCTGATTTCAAATCTGAATCATTATCTTGCGACTCGAAATTCGAGTCCAAGCCTTTCTTTTGATTGTCATCCACATTCAAGTCGATTCCCTTCAGGAGTGCTTTTTCGTCCCCGAAGAAAGCCCGCAATACCAAGGATATTTCCTGCGTCCATATTTTCCAAGATGCAACCGCCACGGTAGTAGAGTCTATTTCCTCAAGTTCCACCATCCCACACACCGCCAAATACCAACGACCCGTTTGGATGATATTGATATCAAGAGTCATAATTAGTTGCTTGAAAATTTTTACGATAATAGCCCCGTGCAATAACGTAAAAGTCTTAGTCTCGGAAGTTCCATGTGTATTAGTCTCGGAAGTTGCAATACCAGTCTCAGAAGTTCTTCCCTGATTTGTCATTGACAAAAAACCAGAAAACACGCTAGCCAAAGACAATACGCCAACAATATCCTCAAGCGCTGCGAAGGTGAAAAGCCTGTATTGGGGCAAGATTGGCACCGTTTTGCCCATTTTGCCGTTGTGTATAGGGAAGATTTTTCTAAAACACTTCTGCGCTCTGCACTTACCGAAAGTAACAGCACCAAAGCAGAGGGCTGACTTAAGAGCTTCTTTGAGAAGCCAGGAGAGTCTTTCAGACATAACTTCTGAGTTTGCAATGGGATCGCTTTTCGAATTTTCCAAATACGGAACAGCGAGGGCTTCCAGCACCTTCTCCACGTTTCCGAAGAGACCGAATATAACGAATGATATGAGGAGGCGGCGCGTTAGCGAGAGGCATTCTTGTTTTCTGGCTTCTTCTTTTTTCTTGAAAAGTTCATTCTTGAGATCAGAAGAGTTGCGCTCATTACAGTCTGATGGGCCATCGTTTTTTTGTTGTAACAGTATCTCATTCTCTTCGACAGACTCCGGAGACTTCGCTTCTGTGTTAATTTTCAAGGTTTTTTTCTCTTCGTTGAGCTCAGACTTTGAAAATAGCGGAGTTGACTGTTGTAATTCATTTTCCTCAAGAGTAGCGGAGTTGACGGCAACGCTTTTTCTGTAACTGTTGCTGAGTTCATTTTGGAATCGACAAGTGGGGTGAGCTCAGAACCTTTTTCGGGAGCTGATGATGTCGCTGACGTAGTCAACTGCAAGAAGCTGGCTGATCGGGTTTGCATGGAATTGGCCACATTCAATGTCGCGGCTATCAATATGACATTGACAACCCCGACCAGGAGAGTCTTTCTCTTAGACTTTCTGGAGTTCGAAATTGACATGATTCAAAATTTTCGTCGCCGTAGACTCCGAAATTCAAACTCCGACTTGGATGAGGCTAGGCTGGCTGCTACGGACTAACGCCGTGCTGTCCTCCAAGTCCAACGCTATTTACCAATAATGTTCACCAACACCGATAACGAACGAAACTCAATGACAATCTTGAATCTCGTCTGCTTTGATTTGGTTCGTTTCGACTTTGCAGACACGAACGTCAACGTATCGGTATCATTATGATTATGATTTGAATATTATAATTAGCACGCTCAGCTGGACAATAATTTCATCATAGAACATTGAGTCGAAACTGCAACCGTATCGAAATTCTGTGGGCTGCGAATCTAGACTAAGCCGACAATCCAATGGCGAAAAGAAATTAGAATGATATCGAACCACACTGACGCAGACTGGCGCACCTTTCTGCCGAAGTCCGAAAGTCGCGAGCGTTCTGCCGGGCCTACAGTTCTCTGTACAGTATACGCCTGGGTCGGCGGCTCTTCTGTCAGAAGAAAAAATGCGAAACGCTACGGCGCAACGATTCGGCTCGCCTTCGCCATATGTTACCTGTGGCGCGACAATGCGGAACCATATGCATGGCGATACTATGAACAGGCAACCACTGCGCGGGATTTGACTGCTTTCACTGCAGTCGTCCCGACAATCTAACCAGCCATCCGGTCCCTGCCCAACACATGACACCACAACCATTACGAACCGGCGCCGGCATTGCCTGGGAAATTTGTGGAACATCGCGAGGCTCTAACGAGGGGCACGATGCCACTGCTCGACACTGGCCGAGTAAGTATAATAATGGAGCACTTCCGAAAATCATGATTGCCGACGCAAGCGAAAGCGAGCCGCTGACTGCAAGGGCCAGACATTATGTCCGCTGACGTCCACGATGCGAAACTGCCCGAACACAATGCGAAAATCTCCGCGGCCGGGAATCGAACCCGGGTCATCCGCGTGACAGGCGGATATACTAACCACTATACTACCGCGGAAGTCTGCACAATCACTTTTCCTGCTGTGGGAACGACCGTCGAAAGCGGAATGACGCGCAAGAGGAGTCCGAGCTTGCGGATTGCCGTTGCCGTCATATCGTAACCTTTTTCCCAAGCCACCGCGAGCGATTATTAACGTGGCGACGCACCACTGCAACTGCTAAAGCCTGTCACTTAGGCCATGCGAAAAAATTCCGGCGCCGGGACTCGAACCCGGGTCGCTCGGGTGAGAGCCGAGTATCCTAACCAACTAGACTACGCCGGAGACTGGCAATCTATTCGAACTCAGATCCATACGTTGATTTTGATTTACCAAGAACATGATCAAATTAGACCCAGGACTGATTAAACCTCTGCCTGGAAGACTTCCAGGACCCAAATCGATCGAATTCGCGCTTTGAAAGCGACCTTTCACTGTCCCAGCCTGAAACAGGACATGTCATATCATCATGGCATGGTATGTCATATCATGTCACATCATGTTACCAACAGCTTCACAAGCTTCCCCGACTTGATGCCAGGCTTTTGTTGGTCTGAGTTACTGACTCATTATGATTCATTCTCTCCACAACAATGAAAACACAAGGAACTTTGCACAAACTTGCGCATAGTGTGCAAATCAGCAAGAATGCCTGGCAGTTTGAACTTGCCTTGCAGAAGCAATTTGATCTCGTTGATTGTGTCTTCGTCTTGCTTTCTCTCCTCGTTTCTCTTTTTGAGATCGTTTTCAATCGAATTCAGATCTTTTTCCCTGAGCAAGTTCTGCTCTTCCTCTCTGAGATTCAAAACTCTCTCGGGCTTCAAATCTCTCTCGTCATCGTTGTCCTCTGCATTATAATTACCCTTCAGTTTGCTAATACCATTACCCCTCAGTTTACCTATAGAGAGTCCAAAAGTTCCCGAACTTCCCGAATCACGACCTGGACCGGCGCCACAAGTTTCCGTTATAGCAGCTGCAGAATTTACAGAAGGCCCTCGGTCAGTTTCTTTATATCTTGCCAACACCGGTTCTGTTATAATTTTTTTCAGCAAGTTTTTGGCTGCATCCAAATCACGTCCTTTTTTGGACTCCATATTGGAGCCGGTCTCCACATTGGAGCCGGTCTCCACATCCTTTTTCCCCAACGAGTTTCTTGTCTTTTTCTCCGAAAGCATTAATCCCTGAGTTTCTTGTCTTTCCCTTTCTTGGAGTTGACGAGTCCATCTGAAAACTGCATACAAGGAGGTACTCACTTTTACCGAAAATCTCATGATTAATGAAAGAATCGCTCGACCTTTGCCGTTCGCATCGAAAGCATAATGCCAGAGAATCCAAAACCAATTTGAATCCGAGATCATTGTCAAACTGGGAAGAAGCGCGGCCGTAGATATTAGAAGTCGCAAATTTCGCTCGAGGATACTAGACGTGGTAAATTCGTCATCTGTTGGACGAGTGACAGTCGTGGCCGCAAGTCTAAGTCTCGACGTTAGAACAGGAATACTAGACTCATTCTGAGCCTGGATCTTAGTATCTGACACTGTCCTACTGGCACCAGAACTAGTAGAACCAAAATTCCCAAATGGGTTATGATAGATGAAAAGTTTAACAACAAACGTGAGCCAATCGATGAGACCGACCCATAGAACCGGCACGAGACTGGCCATCGCAGGAATCCCCTCTTTCGATCCGTAAAGTTTCATCATAGGCCCCTGGGAAATCGTAGTTCGCCTGATCGATTGTTTTTCCATTCGGCGAAGGAAACTCAGCATCACAATTAACATGGTATTGAAGAATGCGGAAGCGCTTTCTATAGAGAAAAACGTGTATGCAGCCACAAAGCGGAAATAATCCTGCGCGAAGACGAGGATAATGTCGCGCAGAAAAGTTCCCATGTTGGCTAAGAGGCAAAATTTGAACCAATGGAAGGCCCAACGTTTTCGGAGAGAAACGCGGGTTTTGTGAGTTCGACGGTGAACCGCCTTCAGAAAGATAACTAGTGCGGATTCGGATTCTGAGGACACTGATTCGCTAGGTGCTGATGAGAGTGATTGGAGTGGTACACTCTGAGAAATCTTCTTGGACTTATTCTTCTTAGATTCGTCCGCCAGTTGTGTCACGGCCTGACTGAGCGCTTTTTTTACGAGTTCGACGCTCATCTGATGAGTCAGCATGCCAGGTTCAAGATTTTTTGAAGTAATATTTTTTGAAGTAATCCCAGAAGCAGTATTCGAATGTGTAGTATTCGAGTGTGATAAAAATGTTGAATCATTGATACCAGCAGGAGGATTTGGTAGAAGCGAAAGCATCGTGACGTCCTTCAAATTTAGGGCGGTATCTTTTATTTGGGCGCCAGATTTTTCGAACTTTCCAAACTCTACCAGAATTCTAGTGGCCTCCGCCTCTGTCAAGGCTTCATCAAAACGAAGATCAGCGCTTGTTCGCCGAGAAAGATCCTCGTCTATTCGTCCCATTGTCAATGAAGACACAGATTCTGAATTCTTTCCCCTCTTTGAATTCCTATCATGCTGGATATCCTTCTTGCCCCTGTGACATGATGCCATACTTTTCGGGTCGAAATTCTGTGAATTCAAATTCTGTGAATTCGTTATGGCTTCCCTATGCTCCCAGAAAAGAGATTTCTGTGAATTCGTTATCGCTTCCCTATCCCAGAGCAGAGCTTTGATCACCGAAAACACTGCATCCGCCCAAACTATACAGAAAACAGAGCTTTGATCACTTTTTACTGTGCTCGAAAACTTTTCCTTAATGACCTTCTTGCCAGCCAGAAACCAGCGAACGAACATGACCCCATCATCTAAAGCCCAAGCACAAATGTGTATCATTTTGACCATCTGGGCACCTTGGAACAAAGTGACTCCGGCTGTGTTACTTGTTGAAGTTGAAGTATTCGTGCTTTCATTGGAGTCAGTGTTCTCAATACCAATGTTACTACTTGTATTCGTCGTGTTCTCAATGCCAGTGTTGTTGGTATTACTCTCTGTATTGTTCTTATTATCTGAGAACTTCTTTTCACGGTCTGTATTCGCACTGACATTGCCCGTGTTGTCATCATGATCGTCCTCTGAAAAAACAGATGCCGTCGACAATACCATAATAGCGTCTTGGCAAGCCGTTAAAAAGAAAAGTCTATACGTTGTCGGGATTTGCAGCGCTCCCTGCGTTTTTTCGCTGAGAATTTGCGAAGCTTTCTGCGAGCAAACCTGTACTCTGTATCGCAACAACGCTGGCAACCCGAATAAGAGCGCTGATTTCAGGGCTCGGTCGGAAATCCAAAAAATATTTTCTTCCCAGCTGGTGAAGATTGCACTTTTTGAATCTTCCAAATAAGGAACTGCGAGAGCTTCTAGGACGAGAACGGCTTGGAAAAGAGAGAAATTCAGAATTTGGAGGATGACGTATCGGCGGAAAATTTTCATGCAGGTTTGAGCTTCTTCTTGAAGTATGTCTTTCCTGTCATCTTGTAACTGAACTGAACAGAGCAGGCTTTCTTGTAATTCTTGTAAAGGGTTAATAGGCTGAGGAGTTAGTTCTTGTAAAGGGAACTTAATAGACTGAGGACGAGTCTGCAGGAAGCTGTTTGGACTTTCTGATCTGAAGCTACTGCTTTCTGACCTGAACGGACTTTGACTTTTTGGAGAATGTCCACGGCTGGTAGAAGTTTCTCTGTTGCTTCTCGACAGGATATCGAGAATCGCCTTGTTATTTGCATTGGATTCGTCGACGTTGGCAACGACCGTGGTCACGATGCCAACGGCGAGGAGACCGGCGACGAGACTTATGGCAATGCTCTTTCTGAGAGCTGCCATCGGCACCAACATCGTAAAACTACAATGAGTATAGTACCTGAAAGGCTAGCTACTACCTAAGTTTTCATGCGAACCTGGCACGGAAAATATTCCCTAGATTGTCGATCGGCATCGATTCATTCGTCTAAAATCTCCTTGCAATCGGACAAAAATCGCTTAAAATTGAATCTTCTCTCTCGTCGCTTGAAGCTGAAACTGACTCGCCACCAGAAAATTGCTCCGAGAACCGTCGAAAAAGTTCGCATGGAAGCCCGATACTTAAAACATGAATTATGCCAGAAGAACAGCCGCAACAATATATCGACAAAATGGCGTCGAGACTCAGAGTCTAACTCTGATTCAGCTTGATTATGATATTGATCGGAGACCGAGTCTGGGTTAACAGCTTCATGTGTGATGTAACAGCTCCATGTATGATGTATGATGCATGATAGATGTATCTCCGAGATGATAATAGAATCTCTCAATGACGGTCACAATAAATCAGCCGTGTATTTGGAAGGCGACCGCATCTCGATTCTCAATGGCAATATGCATTGTCCCTCGTGTGACACGAGGGACTAAAAGATAGTCTTTTAGTCGTTTACAGAGACTACAGTCAAATTTAACTTAGACGGAGCCTTCCAATAATAGTACGATTATGATAATGCTAAACCGAATCCACGTATTGTATCAATCCCAAACCGCGTCTACGGCTGACGCATAAAATATGTCAATGACTCACAAACAATGTTGCGTACGTATGGGGATAATCTTTGCCACGTCATATAGGCGCATGGATTCCAATCCGGGATCCTGCTAGTCAATCCAAGATCCTGGTAATCCTACGACACTCCCTCGGAAGCATCCGTAACCCTCACTTCCTTGAATACATCCGTAGCCCTCACTTCCTTGGAAGCATCCATGACACTCACTTTGCACACTCACTTCGCATCAGATCGTTGAAACCTGTTGTGCCAGCCCTAACTCCATTGCTCCAAACTGGGATCCATTTGTGATCCGTCTGAGGAGTTTCGTTTTGTCGTGTTCTGAAGCAGCAAACTTCTTTCTCATGCTTTCTCTTTTTCTCTGTTCTAGCTTACAACACGAGTCCGCAACCTCCCTCACCTTCCCAACCAAATCTCTAATATCCTTCTTTGCGCTCAGAATTTCATCAAAATCAGCAGACAACAAACATTTCAGCTCCTTTTCCTTCTCTTTTGGACGAAGAGGCTCTGAAATAATTTTCCTCAAAAGATTTTTTGTGTTCTCGACCTTGCATTTAGCCACTTCTTGCTGCAAAATCTGTATCCCAAATCTAAACCCCGGAATGAAATTATTGTGCTTCATGTCTTGGATTATCCCTTCTGTCGTCTCGGGTATACAATTTCCTTTTGTGATTTCATCTTGGAAAATCTGTATTGCTTTTTCGAGGGTATTGATGTCACTTGGAAAACTGTTACTCCCAAAACTGTTACCGTTATTCCCATTGTTACTCCCATGGGCATTAGACTTGGTGTTATCCGTGGTATTGTCAGACATGCTACCCGATCTATTCCGAGGAGACAAAATTTTGAGACTGGTGAAAACTTCGTCGATCAATTTTTTTTTGCTGTCTTCCAAACGTGACAACCTTCGAAAAACATTGGATTTGTCAGTCTGTTTGTCAAATTTCTGCTTCTGAGCTTCTGAGCTTTCAGTAGACTTCTGAGATTCTGAGTGAGAGTCTGTTTTGAAATTGTCAACAAAACTTTTACTGCAACAAAAACCTTCCAATTGAGTCATTGCTGCACTCTCTTCCTCGGTCAGAGTTTCGCTTTTCCCTTTTTTTTGCAGTTCAAAACTCCATCTCGAAATCGTATAGGCCATTACCCCTACTTTTATAAATTTCCGTAACAAAAAGGAAAGAACGGCCGGCCAATACCCCCCGTTGCTCCACCCGAACAGACTGAAAAGCAACGCTTTGGATACCAAAGTAAACCAATTGACTACCCCCTTGAAGTAGTTCGGCGTGTAAGTATAGGCCGGGAGAAAATTTTGCGTGAAAAAATGTTGTAGATTCCGGTATCTGATATCAGCTTTATACGCCAACTTTTTCTCGGCATATCGGCGGAACGAGCCAAAAAAGACCGCGAAGAAAGCGACAGAGGTTATGATTGCTGATACTCGTTGATCTGGTCCAGATTCTGAATTCCGAAATAGAGCGAAAAAGTCTATCGCGAAATATAACATGAAGTCTTGAATCAGGTTCGTAAACGGACTACACAGGACAGTTTTAAACCAAAGACAGGCCGATCGTCTCCGCAAAACATCTCGCACGTAGTAAGTTTTCTTTTTAATCAGTGTTAGAAAGTCTTTGACTTCCTGTTTCGCACTTTTTTCGTCATTGACGTCAGTTCTTTTTCTGCTGTTCTGAGAAAATTTCTTCGAAAACTTTTTCTGATACTTTTCTCTATTCAATTCGTGTGATGTTCGTATTGGAAAAATTGCAAAACAGAAGAGATTCAGAAAAGATCCAAATAAATCACGAAGAAATTCCGGAACCCAATCACACCGCAAATGGAGGCGTCTTTGGGAGCATTCGGTCTTATCTGATAAGTTATCAGATTGCGACTCGTCACATTGCTTTGCGACTTCAGTCAGCGCTTCCTGGACCTTTGCGACCTCACTTAGAGCGTTCTGTACTTCTTTCCAGTCTATCGATTCTATGTCCGACTCATCGACTTTTTTATAACTGGACTTACTACCTTCACTCTTATGACTCCCAATACCAGCAACCTTTTCTGAATCTGCCGCCTTGTGTGTTCCTTCTTCTTCACTAGTCTTTCGAATACTATTCCGAACAATCTGACTCGTGAATGTAGGAGATTCATGACTGTTTGTGATAGGAGACTTACCATTCGTGATGGGAGACTTACCATTCGTGAAAGTAGAAGGATTCGGCTTCTTACCATTCGTGCAAGTAGAAGGGGACTTACATTGTTCAATATTTTCTCGAATACTATTCCGAACCATCTGACTCGTGAATGTAGGAGACGTACCAGTCGTCGTAGGAGCATTTTCTTGAACGTTTTCCTGAACATTATGACTTCGTCTATGGTAGGAGTTATGAGAGGACCAACAAAGAGAATCACAACTTCCCTTATTAGAATCAGCTCGATTTTCCAGAAAAACTGCATCCATGAGTGATAAGAATGTCGCACTCTCTTCCCCAGAAACTTCACTCTTTTTTGCCTCTTCCTTCCCCACTTCCGTTTTATTTTTTTTCTTCATGGTACTGGTCTCCTCCTCGGCCATACTTCTATCGCAAGTTCCGAATTTGTCTTCAATTTTCTTTTGGCAAGCCTTATACCAAAGCCACAGTCTGACAATGGTTTCTAGCTGTAAAAAAATAAACTCCACTGCTTTTACATATAAAGTTCCCTTGAAACGTGACATCATTGCATCCTTGCTGCAAGAAATACTCCCGATAGAACTGGCACTGGCATTCGCAATACTGGCATTCGCAATTGTACTGGCATTCGCAATTGTACTGGCATTCGCAATACCACTCCCGATAGAAATACTGTCCAATATTAAACTGCTGTTTAACACACTGAGACTGCTGTTTAACACACTGAAGCTGCTGTTTAGCACACTGAAACTGCTGTTTAGCAAACTGCGTTTGCTGCTGTTCTGCATCAGGAAGAGAGAAGACGCCGACTCTTCTAAAAATTCCAGTCGGGAAGAGTTGGATTCTCCTGCGGCTGAACTGTTCAGAACAGTGTTCAGAAAAGAAGACGCAATAGGAGCCTGACACTGGCCAGAAGAAGTTGAACCAGAAGAAAAGATGATAGCAATCGACAACGTGTAAAACACATCCGTAATCCATCTCAAGGAAAACAGTGTAAATTTCCCACTAGTTGGCATCTCCCCATTCATGTGGTCTGCATCGTTGATTTTTTTGACTCTTACGGCGCCCGCAGTTTGCAAAATCCATTGTATTTTGGCTATTATTGCGAAACCCAAAGCGGCCAAGGCGCCTCTCACAACAAACCATTGGAGATCATGGGTGTCATTTTTCACGTGGTCAAAATAAGGCACGGCAAAACTCTCTACTTTGTAGACCAAAATGTCCACAGACATCTCCAAGAAAAAGACCACCAGGCTTTCGTTCAGGAGTTGCATACAGGCTTTTCTGCACGATTCTCTTGTCGATTCTTTGTCCTGAGTCTTAGTGAGTGAAGTTGACGTTGACTTATTCTGGTCTTCTTTTTCTCCTGAACCTAGTGCAAGGTTGAACTGTTTCAGTGTAGTAGTGTCAGGCGGCTGAACTGTTTCAATGATGTCGTTGGCAACATGTTTGTAACCACGTGTGTACATTGATTGTTTGTTTCCCTGCATCTGAATCTGCATAAAGCTGCTGTTTTTTCCATTGAGTCTGGGCGGCGAATCGCCGGGCGATCGCTGAGTGGTGTAACCATTGGCACTGTCCGTGTCCGACTCCCGCGTCCTCCGTAGAATCTGTACTATGCTCTTTCTTGACGGCGCAGAAGAAGCCTGATGAGGCCCGGAAGAAGGAGGAGAATCAGATTCAGTTTTGGCCACGTCTGTCTTGGAAAGGGGACTTCTTCCATAGGCGATTATCATATCACTTCCTATAACAACCATGACAGCACTGAATTTCAATCTGACAAGACCCACGAGCGGGCCACGTCTGGAACTTACCATCGTGAAAACTGATAAGTTCACTCAAGAGACCAGACTGCTTCTACAGAGATGTCCCTGTCGTCATCAATGCATTGAAATGATCGTGATCGAATCTTGAAATGAAAATCTTCGCAAAAAATCATTGCGATATCCATGAAAAAGCTTCCGCACTGCGCAGATTGAAACTCCGAATTCGTATCGAGATTCAGACTCACCTCGATGAAATTCGTATTGATATAATTATTCGGAAAAACACAATGGCGAATATTTCGGAAAAAAAATCGCGTCAAAAATCGCACCACACTGACACGGAAGAACAATACGAATAAGCTCGCGGCCCACGATACTATGCGTCAGAACCAGATCTGCATCTCTGATTTGGACATTTTTTTTTTTGTCATTTGTAAGCTTTTTGCTCAACACTGCTGCAACTCATCTAGTGCCACTGCATGAAATCGCTGGCAATGTCTAAGCTTAACTGCTACTTTAAGACTTGTCACTAAATTATGTCAATGTGACCGTGACGTCACTCGTGACTCTCCTACCGTGGAGGCAGTGTATAAAAAACAAAGGAAATGGCAGTCCCATTCAATGGGCTATTGGAAAATTTCAACTTAGCCCTACACCAAGTTCAGTGATCACTACTTGAAAATCACATGGACCGCGTTGCTGCTACACATGTCACATGCTATCATAATCGGCGATCGCTGTCGAATACAGCCGAATCTCGTGACTCATGAGGTTTTTTTTTCTTCAAAGCTTTTTTTTTCAAACGCAAAATACAAACCATGACTCTAGGAAGTGAAATCAACACGATATCAACACAACTCGAATTATCAACACGATTCGAATTATCAACACGGTTCGAATTATCCACACGATTCGAGATCAAATTATCAATCTGACTCGAATTTTCGATTTCACTCCCCGTTCTGGCCAGCTGATTTCACTCGAATTTATGACTTCAGGATCTCTCAGACTCTCAGACCACCAGTTCTTGACTCTCTTGACTCTCAGACTTGAGACTCAGAGGGATTATCATTTTTTGGATCTGTCATTTTTGACTTGCCCGCGCGTACTAAGAGTGACCGAGTCTCTAAATTAGGCGAGATTTTAGATCTTCTTTGTCGACTCGCTTTGGGAACTTCGGGCTTCATAGTGACACTGGCGCACCCACAACCGATGAGTTCACAACCGATGAGTTCACGGCCGACATCCACAAGAAATTTTTTCAGCTCTGGAAAATCTCCGCAATGAATTGGCCACGTGTTTTCAAACTTATTCTCTACAACCTGTTTCAGCTCTCCGATCACTTTGCTCTTCTCGGCCGTCTTTTCTTGTTTTTCCGTTTTTTCCGTACCGGAGCTTAGAATGGTCCAGACGGTTGGAGCACTAAGGTTCCCATGTTGATCTCCCGACTTCGTGTCTGACTCTTTAGTAGCTTCTTCTGTATCATTCCTTGGATCTGTCGAATTGTCAGGGTTTTTTTCCGAATTGTCAGGTGTTTTTTTCTCTTCAATCAGAGACTTGGTGAGGACATTTTTGAGTAACGCCTTTGCTGCGACGTTTTTGTTGCTTTCTTCGTTTTTTCGCCTCTGTTCTTCTTCTTTTTTCTTGATCTCCTGCCAAATGGCTTTAACTACGTTTTTTTGTGCCTCAATAAATTCAGGACTCACTCTCAGGCCTGTGTCTTGGACAAGACGCTTCCACACCTCCGACTCCAGGAGCTGCGTGACATCATCTTCAGAAACGGACTGAGTCTCCTGCTGCAATGGAGTTGGCTGCTCCCCACCCTGTTGACTTTCGCCAGATGAGGTTCCGCCGGCGTGATTTTCGTTGATAAAAAACTGAGCTTCCTTTTGCCCTCTTTCTCTCAAGTCGAAAGCCCATCGGGAGGCAGTACCAACGATAACGCTTAGTTTAACTATCTTTCGAAGCAAAAGGCAGGCCACAGCTACAAATTTTCCGGCCCTGACCATAGCTGGAATACGATATATAGCTCCTTTTGCTATCAAGGTCCCCCAATCGATGGCTCCGCGCATCCGTACTGGCATGAAGGTAAGCGCGCCCGGAATTCCTTCCGTTCCCCCATAAAAACGAGGCAAATTGCGAGAAACCATATCGAAATTGGAAAAGCCTTTTTTTTCGACGCCTCGAATCGACCACAATAGGGCGGCATGTATGATAAAAGCAAAAATTGTCATGACGACTTTCATAGAAAAATCCGGGAATAAACCAAAATAGTCTGCCGCGAAGAGCAACGCGAAATCATGGACGAGAGTCCCCAGAGGTGCACACAATCTAGAAAACAAATATTCCGTACAGGCACACTTGCGAATCCAATCACGTTTTTCATGAGTTACCTTCTGTACCGAATGGAGAAATGACTCCAGTGATGATACTGATGATTCCAACCGTTTGTCTCCATGCTGTCGGTGCTGCTGTTCCTGTGTGTCGATATCTAAAATGTCGATATTATCAATATTAGTTACGGTAGTACCGTTTGAACCAGAAGCCGACGAGTCGTGTTGTTCGAGCCCAGACTTTCTTCTATTACTCGTCGTTTTCAGCTCAGCTGTTTTTTTTCTTTTTTGGCAACATTGAAATAACCACTCAACTTCAAGTTGACAGGAATTAGTATTACAGCACCCTTCTTCGGGTGGTTGCACAGAGCCTGAGCCTCGACTTACAACATTGCTGATAGATCTCTCGACCAGACTGACCGTCTCTTCCCCAGGAATTTTGTTAGTCTCTTCCAGAGGAGTCTCTTCCTTTTTGAGTCTGCAACTTTTCTCAAATTCTTCTAGAATTTTAGCAGCCTCTTCTTTTGTGATGATTGTGCACTTTTTCGACGCAACTTTTTTCGTGTAAAGACACGAAGATGACGAATGATCTTCGTCCACACACGAGGCCAAATGCCGAAACATCGACAAAACCGCGCTCAACCAACTGCGGCAATAATTAGTAGAATTCTCTGTCTCTTTTGAAAGAGATACAGGAAATATCCTATCAATGTGCCCCATGCTGTCTTTATACCACCGATGGTACATGACAAACTGTTGAAAGAGAAAGAGCAAAACCTCGAATCCTTTGACGTATTTGGCGCCATCGAGTAGATTCTCACCGGAAGAATTCAGATTCTCCTGCCCGTAAGAACCGGAAGACTCCTCTTCAGAAGCATCAATGGGATTACCATTTCCCGAATTTCCCGACGAAATTGAATTTGTAGTCGCCAGAGGAGTCCAGAAAACGTATATCAAATTCAAAAGAGAACCCAGGTCCACAAGAAAGATAACCGAAAAAATCTGATACGGTCCTGGGAGAGAGATGTTCCCATTGGCATATTCGCCGCTGTTCAATTTTTTCATCACTGGTTTCAACCCCCCATAGCACTTTCGTATCAATTCGGAACCGATCCCAAACATCAGAGCGCTTATTACTATCGGTTTCCAGTATAGGGATAGGTCGTCACATAATGAGTCATTAAATGATACTGAGTCGTGACTTACGGTACTTACCTGACTTGCTGTCTTCAGAGATTCAAGGTAAGGGACTGCGAGGCCCTCCACTTGTATAAGCAGTCTGGAAATCAGAACCCCAAAATAATGCATCACAAGCATATTACGCACCATCTGTTTGCATTCTTTGTTCTTGTTCTTGATTGTGTCTTCTTTTTTATCACTTTCTTTTTCTTGTTCACTTGAACGTTGGTCACTTGAACGTTGTTCACGTGAACGATGAAATAATCTGGACAACAAAGAGGCACAGCCACAATGTTGCATTCCAGTTTCGGTCGAAGATTCCACTAAAGCCGTGCGCTCACCATTTTTATGGCCAGACTCAGTGTCCACCACGACCGCAGAGGTGGTGACTTCTTGCCCGATACCCGGGTGGAGTTCATGCGTACTGGAACTCCGACTCGATGAGACTTTCGGGCTTGGCATCTGCATGAAGCTTTCCGCTGGCGATTGTATCTTGAAAGAATTCGAATTCGAGGAAAAACCGCGAAAACCTTCGCTCTTTCTTGGCGGCGCGGAAGAAGGATGACATTGAGAAGCCTCGGAAAGGAGACTTTTTCCATAGGCCATTGGCATACCGCTTCCTACTAGAATCATCATCATGGCAACCATACCGGAGAGGGCTGCGACATGACCGAGGGCTCCGACATGACCCACGAGAGGACGACGATTAGGATTTTCCATCGTGCAACTAGGACTCGAGTTTGCAGCCGGGACGTATGAGGGCAGGGCCGGGATTATATTTTGCAAACCCTACCCATATCTTACGGAATCTTTCGCGAATCTTTTGCGAATCTTTTGGGAATCTTTTGCGAATCTTTTGCGAATTTTTTACGAATCTTTTACGAATCTTTTGCGAATCTTTTGCGAATTTTTTCGAAACTTTTGCGAAACTTTTTCGAAACTTTTCGCGAATTTTCTGCGAAATTTTCGCGAATTTTCTGCGAAATTTTCGCGAATTTTTCCCAAATTTTTCCCAAATTTTTCGCGAAAATTTTGGCGATGTCGTCACATGTCGCGAGTCTGGGGCTCGCTCTTCGGCAAGCTGGCGGTAGTCCATAGCCAAACGGGGCCACGTCTACCAGCGCGGACGAGGAAATCGGAGACCATCGCGGTCTGCAGCCAAGCCGCCACGGGACCGGGTCAGAATTCGCATACAAAAATAAACACACGCCGAGCCGCCCCAGATGATATCCACATACCGAAACAATCCCAAACACGCGCCGATGATCATCGTACCACCTCGACGAAATCCGGCCACACCTCGGGAACGCCCCCCTCTCCCTCCGATCCGCCGTCCGCGATTTCGTCCCTCGCGTCGATACTCGAGACTCGGAGCGCTTCGCTCTCATCCTCCCACCCGTCGAGGGCCTCCTATAATACACCCCACGCCATCCGGATACAGACCGAGACGATACCATCCCAATCATCGGAGAGTCACGCCGTGGACGAAAAAACACGCGGGGACCGCTACGACATATCTGCAGATGGGGAATCTGCTACGATAACGATCCAGATCCAAAGCCGAGAACTGCGACAAATGATATCCGACCCCGCGTCTGGCCCTCTACGAAACGACGCCGACAAATTCATCAGACCTGGCCACACCCATCCCAGGGGACATACTGCCACTACATCGACACCATTATCAGACGTATACAGTTACTCCCAACGAATCGCCATTCGATCATCACGATCGGGCCCATCGACACAGTCACGAAATCGCGACGACAATCATGACGACATTGAGACCCATGACGAAAATGACACCAGCGCCAATGTATGGCGATGACAAATTTGATCGCCGACAATTGGCGCCCAGAATCAGACGCAGACCCCACCCAGGGCCAATAGAATTAACGACCGGCTTGATGACCATCATGATCATGACCCATCACCGAACATTACCGAAGGTCTAGCCCATAATGATAACGACACACGTTTAAAGACAATAACTCAAAAAAAATCCAAAACAATCCCAGACACGGCACGAGAATACACATTAGGACCGCGCTAAATGATGGAGAATAGTCAACGAATCTGATACCAAATACGGCTGCGAATTCCTACCCAACTCGAACGACTCCACGAAAATAATGAAAACGCTAGCGCCCTTCTCCGAAGGAGAGAAATCCCAGATACGACACGAAGACACACACTGCCATCAGGATCGCACGGCTCTACATGATGGAGAGCCATACGATCGACGAGATACGGCCGCGAATTCCTACCCAACTCGAACGACTCTACAAAAATAAAGAAAACACTAACACCCTGCTCGGAAACAGAAAGATCCCAGATACACCACGAAGATACACACTAGGATCGCTCTAAATGATGGAGAATAATCAACACGACATGGCTTCGAACTCCTACCCAACTGCTCGAACGACGTCACTCCCCAAGAAATTATAGAGAAAACGTCGGCGCCCTGCTCGGAAACAAAAAAAAACCAGATACGGCACGAAAATACGCACTGGGTTCGCTCTAAATGATGGAGAATAACCAACGAGATCGTAATACGGCTGCGAATTCCTGCCCAACTCGAACGACTCCACAAAAATTAAAAAGAAAGAACCTAACACCCTGCTCGGAAACAGAAAAATCCCAGATGCGGGACGAGAATACACAACAGGATCGCTCTTAAATGATGGAGAATAATCAACGAGGCACGGCTGCGAATTCCTACTCAACTGGAACCATACGACTCCACAAAAATAAAGAAAACGCTAACACCCTGCTCGGAAACAGAAAAATCCCAGATCCGAATAACGACACGAAGATACACATTGGATTCGCTCTAATTTACAAAAAGGATGGAGAATAATCAACGAGATACGACTCCGGAATCCGAATTCCCACCCAACCTCGACGGGCTCCACAAAAATAGAGACTCGGAAAACGCTAACACCCTGCTCGGAAACAGAAAAATCCCAGATACGACACGAAAATGCGCATTAGGTTCGCTCTAATATACAAAAACGATGAAGATTCAAGAATAATCAGCGAGATACTATACGGCTGCGAATGCCTACCCAACCTCGACAGGCTTCACAAAAATAAAGAGAAGACCACTAACAGAGTCGTTTTTTCTTGTGCTCCCCGGTGCTTCTTTTTTTTTTGCAATAATTTCCATCGTTTTGACGATTTAAGACATTCCGAAACTGTCCTAAATCACCAAAACGATGGAAACTACTGCAAAAAAAAAAAGCACGGGGGAACACAAACGCAAACGACTCCGCGCGAGCCTAACACCCTGCTCGGAAGCAGAAAAATGGCAGATACGACACGTCACACGAAGGCACGCACTAGGTTCGCTCTAATTTACAAAAATGACGGAGAGCATTATAATCAACGAGATACGGCTGCGAACTCCTGCCAAACTCGAACGACGCCACAAAATTCAATAAACAACGCTAACGTCACTTCTGGGAACGCTGTTGCGTGTTTTCGTCTCGGATCTGATAGATCCGAGACGAAATGGGCAACATTGACAACATCGCCCCTACACATCCACGAGCGATCAAGCTGACCGGCGCCATGGCCGAGACTCAGAATCTCAGAAAATTAAAACCCAGAAGCACTCTCAGTCTCCGGCTTCGGTCGCCTCGCTTTTGTCACTGGGAAACTGTCGCCGCCGGCAATGATCGGGCGAGAATGACGGCCACCGACGAACGCCATCGCTTTAGTTTTTCAATTCCATCCCGTTCAACTTCGGACTTTATGTCTTTTCTGGAGCTTCGACGTGGGATACATTTTTCCAGAAAATTGAAACGCCTTCTCTGGGGATTGGGACCATAGATTTTGTCGGAAGATTGCGAAAATAGATTTTGTCAGAAAATCGAAAATATAAAACCCCAGAAAATCGAAAATATAAAATCCCAGAGAGTCGAAATCTTTGGGATATATTTCGTCAGAAAATCGAATATATTTTGTGAATATATTTTGTCAGAAAATCGAACACATTTTGTCAGAGAATCGAAACCCTTGGGATATATTTTGCCAGAAAATCGAAAAAGTTGGCATATATTTTGTCGCTTCGAGACTTCGAAAAGACTCGAAACCCCTCTAGAATCCGTGAAATTTGGGGCCAAGGCTGGGCGTCGGATTTTCTTCGACAGGCCGAAATATATGGGAAATATATGGAAAAGATACGACCCATCCAGAAAAGATAATATAGGACTTTCGGCCGCCCAGATAAGATAGTCTAGGATTTTTGGCCGCCCAGATAAGATAATCTAGGATTTTTGGCCACCCGGAAAAGATAATCTAGGACCCTCGGCAATCCGGAAAAGATAATCTAGGACCCTCGGCGACCCAGATAAGATAATCTAGAAGAATTTTTGGCCGCTCGATCCGATCGACCATAGATTATCTTATCTGGGTCCCAGATAAGATAATCTAGGATCTTCGGCCCAACGGATGAGATAATCTGCGATCTTCAACCATCGGACCATCCCGATTATGATAGGACCATGACGACGGTAATCCGCCAAATAATATTTCACCCACCCGGGAGAGATGGTTCGGGATTTTCACCAACCCGGGAGAGATGATCAGATTGAAACTCAACATCCGTCGTGGCGATGACATTGATCCGCGACGCCGGCCGTCCCTATAAGTTTCAGCATTGCGGTAAAAGATAGCGCCTATACGATTACCGATAGCAAACGCCCCCACGATCGGACTCGGGGAGGTTTCGCGAGGTTCGGAGACGCAGACTCCCCGATAGGCGTCGAAGCTCGGGCCTATATTTTTTGTCTTTTGCCAAAAAACATCCAGGCCGAGCTCTGCACGAAAATACGCAACAGCTTCGAGAACGCGGGCAGTTTCTCTATTAAATTTTTGTAGCATCGTTCCGATCGTTCGCGGTTGGTAGGAGTTCGGGCATATATTATTCTTCGTGTTTTTCCAAAAAAAAAACCCAGATCCGAGACGAAAACACGCGACAACTCTGAGAACGCGAACGGCGGCGCTGCGGCTTCGTTATTATAATTCTCAGAGATTGGTAGTAGTTCGGGCCTTTATTTTTGTCGAGTTTTTCTAAAGGAATCCAGACGGCAGATCCGAGACGAATCATATACACACGACAGGACAGAGAACGCTAACACTTCCCTTATTTTTGCGCAGCCGTTTGAGGCTACTAGGGGGTCGGATCTTTATTTTTTGTCAAGTTTTACCCAAAAAATGACGACCCAAATCCGAGACGAAAACACGCAACAGGTCTGGGAGCGTTAATGGTAATGCTGCAGCTGATGCTCTCGATTAATGTCGATGGCCATGGATCGAAATATATATAATTTGGGGCCATTGTTGCACAATCGTATGCGGCTGGCTCGTAGGCCCTAGTATACCGTAGGGCTTCGGCCCTCCAATCTCTTCCAAAAAAAAAACAGAGCCGAGACGACAACACGGGACAACTCTGAACCCAGACGCGGCACGAAAATGCGCGACAGAGGGCCGGGAAATAATGTGATAAAAAAAACTCGCAAAATTCTAAAAAGAACCCAGATACGACACGAAAATCATCGCAACAGAGGGCCACAAAATAAATAAAAACACCGCGCAAAATTCTAAAAAGAACCCAATCTAATCAGATACGACACGAAAATACGCAACAGAGGGCCACAAAATAAATAGAAAAAACTTCGAAAAGTTCTAAAAAGAACCCAGATACGAGACGAAAATACGCAACAGAGGGCCACAAAATAAATAGAGAAAACTTCCACCACCAGTCCCAACCCACTGCGCAGACATGACATGGGCCCCCACATTTTCGGAAGCCAATACGAAACGGGTTTCGCACTGACTTCCGAAAATGTGGGAGCCAATATGTTCGCGCAATCGGTTGGGGCTGGTGCCGTTCTACTGATAGTGGCCCCAACAGATCGGAGCACACCGCCGGACCCCCTAACTTTCGCAGTCACAGACACCGTAGCAATTGAACCGCAGAAGGGCGCGGGCTCCCACGTTTTGACTTTCGAAGGGCAATACTGCGAAACGTTTCCCGTCTCGGGTCGAACACTCAGACCGAAACCAAGTTTCAAAATTATAAAGGGACCTCTCCAGGCGCCAAATTCAAAACGACCGCCTCGAATTCCATAATTAAACTTTCGCGAATTGTTGAAAAATTCTGACGGAATTGCCTGGCCCTGCCGGTCAGCATTTCGGTCAAAGGTCGGGGAACGCTGGCGCTTTGTTCATTTTTCCGAAGTCGTCGGAGGTTAGTAGGCGTCCAGACCTGTGCCCTTTGTCTTTTGGAACAAAGCAAACAGATCCGCGACGAAAGTGCGAAACGGGTCCGATAGGGTAGCGCTGTCTTTATTTTTGTGGCGTCGTCTGGGATTCGCAGTAGTTCGGGCCTCCATTTTTTGTCTTTTGGCAAAAAAGACCCCAGATCCGAGACGAAAACACGCGACAACACTGAGAACGGTCACGGTGGTGTTGTCTTCATCTTTGTGACGTCATTCGAGGCGACTCGAGTGGATCCCGAGCCTCTATTTTTTGTCTTTTCATAAAAAATAACCCAGACCCGGGACGAAAAATCAATACGCAACAACCCGCGAAGAGCGAGCCCAATAATATCGAGAGAACATAATCACTTGGCTCAAAGCTTTCGACTTACGTTTTAGGCACGTGCCGACCTGGGAGTCTTCGAGTTGGGTCACAATCCTAATCGAAGTCGAACCATGATGAAAATACCGCGCCAAATTTTAGCCGAAACCTGGAGCCAGGGCAAGGATGCCCAAAGCTCGACTCGGAGTCCCAATCTCGACGATATCGACCTCGACCGTCATCCTCTCGAGGAGTCTGACTCTGCCTCTCTGTCCAAGCCGGCCCGGCCTCGTGGCTGCCGCTCTTTCGCTCGGATGGTATCGATTAGTCGTCGGCAACGGCTCGAATCTGCTGGCGATCGCGGGTCGATATCTTTGGGCCAATAATACTCGAGCCAACTCCAAGGCGAAAAAATAACGAATACACAACGACACACCCACGAGCGAACCCATCTGCTGCAACTACGTAACCATTTCGGACGTTTTCCGGAAGGGGACGGACGGATCAGATTTGCGAATATTTTGAATACTTAACACCCCACAGGGTCCCACTTCCGAAGGAGGGGGACGGGTCGGATTTCGGAAAATTCGAACAAATACTCGGCGGCCGCATTGCGGCAAAAAAATTGGCAAAAAAATCGGTAAAAATTTGGAAAGAATTACGAAAAAATTCGAAAAAATTTCGAAAAAAATCCGAAAAGATTCGGAAAAGATTCGGAAAAGATTCGCAAAAGATTCGCAAAAGATTCGGAAAAAATTCGGAAAAGATTCGGAAAAGATTCGGAAAAGATTCGGAAAAGATTCCGAAAGATTTGGGAAAGATATCGGCACGATTCGGAAAAGATAAACCGCCCAAATCCCTCGGGCGTCCCGGCTGCAAGACTCGAGTCAGGACTGAAACAATAATTTCGACTAGGGCGAGTCTCTACCAGGATTCATACGGAATCTCTTTCCAAATTTACACGGGTGAATTTCCAACCTGGAAATTTCATACGAAGGAATGCAACAAATATGGGAGAGAACAAACACGATAAACGCGGTAAACGCAATACTATATCTGGTGTTTCCGTTTTCAGCCGTGCACGTCGCCCCGCGTCGCAGAAGTCCCTTACGCAAATTCTAGCATCAGATTCATCAAATCTTGTCGCCTCGTCAAATCTTGTCTGTCATATAATTATTTCGCCACGCACTGCACACGAATTTAAGAAATTGAGTTTATCGCTCATGCCTGCATACAACACGATATTCAATTGTCCCAAAAAAATTTCACCACGAAACGGCGACCATACAAACGTCATTATATAAGAACGCCACGAAATCAGGTAAACGCCCGAAATCAACACGAATAGAAATAATGCCAATGAAGTTGACCAATACAGAACATGACGCAATCATATGAGTCGGTCACTTCTCTCCATGTCTATGGTTCTCCGCATAACGTTCGAGCAAACTCGCTCTCGACACAAGGAGTCCTAGACTATAGAAATCTTATACTTCTGACGTTTTTTCATCTTTTTGTGAATCTGGAAATTTCGATGTCACTTTTGAGAGATTGGAGTATTTCGGTTTGCGCTTTTTGGCGTGGCCTTCACGACATAACCTGGCATGACAACACCCACGACCAACGTCTAGAAGGTATTCTTTCAGCTCCGGAAAATCTCCGCAATAAATCGGCCACGGGTTTTCAAACTTATTCTCTACAACCTGTTTTAGCTCCTTTGTGACTTTGTTCTCAGCCGTTTTTCCTTGTTTTTCCGTTTTTTTTTCACCGTTTAGAATACTCCAGACAGTCGGCTTGTTGTTTCCGTCTTCACTGGCTCCGGCATGATTCGTTGGATCTGTCGAAACATCGTTATTGGTTTTCTTTTCTTCCACCAGAGATTTCGAGAGGATATTTCTGAGTAACCCCTTTGCTGCGACGTTTTTTCTGCCGTCCTCGTCCTTTTGTCTTTGCTCTTCATCTTTTTTCTTGATCTGCTGCCAAATCGTTTTGACTACGTTTTTTTGTGATTCCATTTCATCGCTCGCCACCGTGTTTGCGATAAGTTGCCTCCACAGTGCCGATGTTTGCAAAGAGCTCAGAACGTCCTTGACATCATCGCCAGAAATAGAATCATGAACCTGATGAGTCTCCTGTGTTTGCAACGATGTATCAATTGGCTGTTTTCCCCTGTCCTGTTGTGACACTTGTGTAAGTCTTTCCGCACCAGAAAGGACTTCTCCGGCCTCACGAATACTATCATCTATGTACTGAGCTTCCTGCTGCCCTCTTTGTCTCAAATCGAAAGCCCATCTGGAAGCGCAATAAGAAATAAGGGTTATCTTCACAAACTTCCGCAGCAGCAAACAAGAGACAGCCAAAAGTTTTCCCGTCCTTACCATAGCTGGGATACGATAGAGACCGCCCTTAATAATTAAAGTTGCCCAGTCAATGATTCCGCGCATACGAGCCGGTCCGAAAGAGAATGCTGCCGGAATTCCTTCACTCCCGCCATAAAACCGAGCCAAGTGGCGACAAGAAGTATCGTTATAGACACAGCCTCTTTTTTCGACGCCTCGAATCAACCAAAACAGCGCGGCATGTACGATAAAAGCAACAGCTGTCATCGCGATTCTGACAGAGGGATCGGGGAACAACGCGAAATAGTCCGCTGCGAAAATTAGGGCGAAATCATGCACAACAGACAACAGGGGCGTTCCCAATTTCTGGCAGAAGAAGTGCATACAGGCCCGTTTCCGAATGGAGTCCCGCTTTTTGTGGGTTGTGTCCTGTACCGAATGGAGAAATAGTTCCAGTTGCTGCTGTGTACAGTTGATATCAATATGTTGAATGTCAGTACTGTTTCCAGCCGCCACATCTTCTTCTTCGCTGGGTCTTCCTGGGCCATCATTTCCCGAGCTCTTGTGAAGTCTTCCATCAATTCCAGACACGTTCGACGGCGCCGTCTTTCCCTTGTTTTTGTCTTTGTGGCAACAAAAGAGCCACTCAACTTCAAGTTCAAAAGAATCGCAGATGCCCCTTTGTAACGTGATATCATTATCTAGCGATGAGCCTGCATCTTTTCTTCGACTCACGACATTTCTGATGGATCTCGCCACAAGCAGAATCTGGTCTGCGTTGTGACGGTCCGCGTTGTGACGGTCCACGTTGGCTGTAGACCCTACGTCTTCTCCCGCAGAAACGGTATCTGGCGAAGAAATAGACGCAACATTTTCGCTTTTCTTCCACCTTTCGAACTCTTCCAAAATTTTAGCAGCCTCTTCTTGTGTTATCTCAAATTTCTTCGATGTAACTTCTTCTCTCGATGGGTTTTTGGTGCTGTTCGAAAGACTACCACTTCTGGCTTCGTCCTTCACGCCCAGGATCAGAATGCGAAACACCACCAGAATCGCGCTCAACCAGCTACGACAAATGCTGGTAATGGACTCGTCACTCTCTCCCGTAGCGCCGGTCAGACTCATCGAGACTATCTGAATCGAGTCGACTGCAGGCATTAGATTGGCCTCTTCTGTTGTCGTGGCATCTTCAGATTCTGTTTTTGCAGTAGCCTTGTTTGTTATCGCAGTAGGAAATATTTTTTCGATTTTTTCCACATTGTGTGGATACCAGCGATGATACATAGGAAACATTTGAAGAACAAACAGGAGTATCTCGAAACCTTTCACGAGGATCGCGCCATGTAGCAGATTCTGGCCGGAAGAAATTTCAATGTTATCATTTGTGACGCCAGAGGAAGTTTCATTATCATTCTTCTGGGGATCAGACCCAGATATCGGACTGGAGGTCCAGAAAACGTGTATCAAATTCATCAGAGAACCGAGGTCCATGAGATAGGCGACTGAAGCCAGTTGGTGCGCGGCTATCAGGGAGATACGACCTTTAGCATATTCGGCACCGTTAATTTTCTTTGTCACATGTCTCGAAGCCAAATTGAATCTTCTTTGCCATTCAGAGCCGATCCCAAAAATCAGCGCGCTTATCACTATTGGTTGAATGTAGCGGCACAGTGGATTTTCATTGTCTGGAGAGTCCTGTCTTCCTTCCTGTCTTGCTGTCTCGCTTTTCAATGCCTCGAGGTAGGGCACTGCGAGACCTTCCACCTGAATCATTAATCTGAACACTAGGGCCATCGTAAAATGGATGGCAAGCGCCTCGCGCAACAGCTGCTTACACTGTTTCTTCTTGTTTTCGTTTCCATGTTCGTTTGATGACTCTTGTGTTGCGAAATTTTCCTGCTTCTTTT
>Ga0099797_100171_pt1 | contig 42214 bp, 43 predicted proteins | sample Uncmet_Sort48C_1_FD_89871 | JGI IMG/M metagenome (GOLD analysis project Ga0099797, IMG submission 89871) | Marine eukaryotic communities from CALCOFI LINE 67, Pacific Ocean - C012_Sort48C_1 | ecosystem: Environmental > Aquatic > Marine > Oceanic | place: Pacific Ocean: Monterey Bay | collected... | reverse complement strand
GCAAACAAATAGGATGAACGCTACGAGGGGAAACAAAACTACAAAGCCAGATGGGACAAGTATGCCTCGATAGTATGTGGCACCGAGATGATATACAAGGAGCTTGCTGTGTGTTTTTATCCAAGGTTACGGAACGGGGCCCTATAACGCCAAGCGCCATAAGTCTGACGGCGGCTGATTCGCATACTTGCAGGGTCCTCTGGGTCACCCAAACATAATTTCAATTTCAAGTTTTCTCCATATATAAGTTGTCTTCTAAGTATTTGGGTCTCGCCGTCCGAACAGCAATGGATAGAACCGGGGGCCCATATATTCGAATGCAATGGATAGAACCGGGGACCATGGGCTTCGGCTGGGGCCAGCCTGTGGTGTCGGCAATACTTGAATATCCGTCCATGTTGTTGGTAAGTCCTTGTTCGGGGTTCGAGGTCCAAATACGCTGCCCAACATGGCAATCAGAAATACGGCAATGAGAACCGAATTCTGGCCTGAAAACATTGGAATACCTATCTGTTTCTGTTACCAATTGTTTCTTATTGCCAGGGTGCGGGGTCAACCACATTAGTGCTAGCAAGCAACAGAAATGTCGGACCCGGTCAGCACCCTGAGTTCTCCGGAGTTGTCCGCCACATGTCCGCCACCCCTCGCAGGGGTGCGTCCAAAGAAAGGCACCAAATTATATCATATCAGAATATTACATGCGACCAGTTTATATAACAACTAGTGGTAAACTATGTATTATCAGATGGTTTGCCGCAGGAGTTGCACAGCATTTTCGAATATGAGGTCGCCGATGGCCTTGTACGTTTTTCAGTTCATATCGTGCTCTTTGAAATTAATTAGATAAGGAGTGACGGCAGTTTTACTGTATACCTTGTGTTAACAGATTGAACACACACAAATTTAGCACACCTTTAGTTTAGTTTCCTTCAGCCATTTCCACTAATTGTGCAGTGTTGTTGCTGTGTGAATTTTCTGTAGAAGGGCGAAAAGCAACGAATTATGTACCCTTCCCAGCAAAACAAGACAAAACAAGACAAAACAAAATAGACACGGAATTTGTATGCTAGTTTTGAACCCCCAGAGGGCACATTCCAAAGGAGGGGGGCTGATTCCGGCTGATCTGTATACAACACATCAGCTTATTTATTTATTTATATATATGTGTATATATATATACATATATATATATATATATATATCAAAAGCACCTCGTCATATAATGTACACATGTGTACATGTACAAAATCTTATCATCACCTATATAAACCTGTATACAGTCAATCTCCAAGAAAACTACAAACTGCTAGACTTGCCTTTGTTGTGTTGGTTTCTGCAGCTCTTTGACAGATTGTGGTCGGAATAGGTGCAAAATGGACCGACCAACTAGGTGTCCAAGAGGTGGGTAGAGACTGCGGCTTCGTCCTGGCATAGTTTTCACAAAATTCAGGCAACAACGCATTTGTCGTTCCACGCCGGAGTCGACTGAAGTTTAACATGGTTTGTTCTGTCTCTTGTTCAAGATATACATATACACCCTAGTAGAGAAATAGTCAATACTTACATTGGTAGAAAATCGCTTATCTATTGTACACTTGGTTTTCAAATGACTGGACTCTTTGTTTACTCAGCTGGTAGGGCATTCGTCTCAAACAAATGCTCAACAACACGCGTCGGCATAAAATGCCGCCCACTGGCCTGCCGGAGGTAGGCCTGTTGTTTATTATATGCTGTTGGGGCACTTTTCGAGACTATTAATAGTCCTAGCAGCTGAGTAGAAAAATATCTTGGCTGAGTGAAAAGGTATAGTTTATTTCTCTACCAATCTACCAAATTAAAAATATCAAATTTCCGTCTAACGGTGTATATCTATACCTGTATCAATATCTAAATATATTTATATTTATATTTATATTTATATTTATATTTATATATATATATATATATTTGTAGTATTCACTATGGCGAGTTCAACATCAACACCTACACTTGATGGATGTCTCTTCAAAGGGTTCCCCAGGAATCCACTCAAGGTCCGAGCACATCTTCTAGTGTGGACTTTGCGCCTGAAAATGGCGGAGCTGGCGGCGTCTACCGTTCAGATACAATGCCCTATGTAGCATCTTGCAATGGCCGGGGTTGCAAGAAATCTGCACTAATGGGATTAAACTTCAAGAGGAAGGTAGTTAGCAAGGTTTGAGACTAATGGGATTCAATGCCCTGGCTTAAACCTCATGTGAGTTAAAGCCCTTGAGGGATAATCAAATATAAGGAGTGTGAGAAGCAACCTATTCTAATGCAATAGACAGAACAGGGAGCTAGGACCTTCGGTCGTGGACCGCTGTGTTGTCAATAAAATTCGACTATATGCCTTCTCATATTCCAAAGGTTTTAATCCAAATGGGGTTCCATTCCCCATGGGCAGTAACCTCGAAAAGTTTTAGACGTGTGCTGAGACGTCTCGTTGAAAATACCTATCCTCGATTGGATTGATTTGGTTTCGCAAGATACGATGCTGTCGATCGATTGGTTCGCTCCATTTGTTTAGAAATTTGGGCCCGGGCGCGGGCCCAAGCCTGAGCAAACCTCATAAAAAATGGAGAACCAATTTTGCAGAGTTAATGGGGACATAATGGCGACCACAAGGCTGCCAATGGTTTCCTTGCTTTTGGGGTGGGATGCCTGCCAGGAACACGGCCGGGGGAACACGTTTCGGGGACCGGACAGGCCCGTAGGGCCCATGTGTGCGTCAGGACACAGGATTCGCCAGCCCCTCCCCTAGTTAATGGCATGTAAGGCTGGCCACCGCCCCTAGCCAGCCGGCAGCCAGCCCTAGCCGCCCAGCCACCACCCCACAACCCAAACCCACAGAGGGGGGGGGACCATGACCTTCCTTGGGCTTTGGGGGGCGGTAAATTTCACGCATGCTTCCATTGGTATTTTGGGGGACAGGGTCCCCAACACATTTTTGGCATGGTTGGGGTCCGGATATATATATATATATATATATATATATATATATATATATATATCCATGTAGGAGTTCCGGGCGCATCGATGCCACAATTTAGCACGACATTTTTGGCCGGGCCCAGCGGGATCAGTCCCGGTGTCCAGAAAAAACATTTCATATGCGTTTACCAACTTTTACAGTGGTGCGTGAATTTTGAGAGGAATTTATGTTACAGGATTTACCGTCCGGCTCCCGTTGTCGAAAACAGTTGCTTGATTTGCCTACCCACTTTGTTCCTGTTTGTGCGGATTTGGGGAGGAAGCGGAGTTTGAGGATGTTTGGGGATTTTCCGTTCAATCTGTACTGACCCGACAGGACCGCTGGGCATGCTTCGGTAGACGGAATTAATTAAGCAACACTTTGGTTTTCTGGAGCTTTACCAGTGGTTTGCCCCTCAGCACGTTTGTGGCACGAAACAGGTCCAGCAAAATCATCTCGGGCTGATATTTGGTGCACCCGGCTCCAGCTGGCATTGCATGTTTTTTTAGTTTCGATTGGAAGTCTGGGTTTGTGAAGGATTTGGTTGCCCGGCGAAGTCCCCGGATTCACACTTCGAAAAACGAATTGTCCCAGGGCAAGTTTGGATACCACATCCGAGCTCCGGATTCATAAATACCCTAGAATACCAAGGTTTTTCGAGACGAATCGAATGGGGTTGGTCCCGGGACGTGGAAGCGGATTAAAAAATATAGGTCGGGCCATTCCTATATATTTTTCACATGATGTTACTTAATTTCTTACTTTGGGGCATGGGGGTTGTCAGTAGGGGTGGGGGTAGATTGCATGGCCATGTTTGCCACATTTCCATCCTCCAATATGGATTCCGCAAGAATGGAGCCGGCACCAAAGGATACGCGGAAAACATAGCCATGCAACCTACCCCTACCCCTATTGACCCCCATGCCATAAAGGTCTTTCAGTCAGGGTGGGGGTCACTTTTCCATTTATTGATTCAATCTGTATTGATCCAAAAGGACCGCTGGTCATGCTTTGACTCTTACAAGGCCAGGCTAGCTCGGGCTATTGGGTGCCCATGCCTGTCCCTATGTCCAATGGCATGCAGATGCCCCAGCAGATGATGTCTCCAATGGGTCAGCATTGTAAGTTTTCATATCAAATCCTCGACAAGCCGTGTTTCTCAGGGGCGAATTATTTACGACTTTATACATATATATATTACATATATATATATATATATATTATATATATATATATATATATATATTATATATATATATAAATATATATATATATATATATATATATGAAAGTGTGAGAAACAATTTGGCAGATCCTACGTAATCCGGCCGACAACATCTAACGCCATGAACTTTCATGGGCCCATGGGGGCCCATGGGGGCCCATGGGCCCCATGGGCCCCATGGGCCCCATGGGCCCCAGAGGCCCATGGTCCCCACAGGGCCCGAGCCGGCGGCTGGCCGGCGGGCCGGCGGCAGACAGCGGGCGGCGGCCGGCCCGCTCTGCAATTCAATTTGGTGCCAAATTTAATCGGTACATTTTTTGAACAAGCCGTTTTCTGACGGGCGAATTATCGAAATATTGGTGGAATTAATTGAGCAACACCATGTAGAAAAGTATAGGTTGGCCAGACCTATGTGTTTTATTGTTTTTTACCCGGGTCAAGGTCCCGGGACTAGTATGGACTAGTCCCATGTGATTCGTAACCCAAAACTGTGCTATTCTGAGGTATCTCTGCGTCCGCAGCTCCGATGTGGTATCCAAACTTGCCCTGGGACAATTCGCTTTTGATCTGTAAAACAGAGGCATTTGTCCGGCAACCAAGCTTTCACAACACCAGAGTTCCAATCGAAACGAAAAAGACGTGCAAGGCTATCCGGAGCCGGGTACACCAAATATCAGCCCGAGATTGTTTTTCTGGACCTGCTTCGTGCCGAAAACGTGCTTATGTGGCAAACCATTAGTAAGCTCCAGAACAACCAATTGTTGATTAATTAATTCCGTCAACCGTATGTGTGCAGGCGGCAGGCGGCGGGCGCCCGGCGGCGAATTGGCGACCTGGCGAATGGACAGCCTCAGAAATACGGCTTGATAGTTGCGAAAAACATTGGGCATTTTATATGAAATCATGTGTACTTAAGAATTTGCGTATTATGTGCGTATGAATTGCGTGTTTTAGTCGGCCTCTTCGGTATGTGTGTGTTCTGCGTATTAGTTGTGTTTTGTTTGCACATTTGTGGAGTATAGCCCCAATTTGTGCCCTCCATACTGCTTCAAATTTTCAAGGTCAGCAGATGGGCCAGCAGATTTATCAGCAGAATATGTCACCAATGGGTCAGCAGATGGGAGGTCAGGGCGTTACAAAGCCTCGAGACTCAGAACAAACATTGGTAGATATTCGAAAGGTAGCTAATAAGGTTTACACTGATATGGTTTAATCCAAATTGGTTTGTGCACGTTTTGGGGCCGGGCCCCATTTTGTTGGGCCCAGGGGCCCCATGTAAAGAGGAATTTGGGAAGGACATTCCAGCATGTTCGCTATGTGTATATATATATATATATAATGGATATTTTTTGTATGTGCATGTAACCACTCGTAGATATAATATGAACATCACATGGTGCTATCTTTAACAAACACATTAACGGCCCATAATTTCATATTGCAGGATGTTTGGCAAGGCCTTCGCCCAACATGCCTAAAAAACACATGGAGTCCAGTGGTGGTGCGATACTAGTATGCTGGATGTGATTTCAACAATAACCAGATGTGAATCATGCCGGAAGGTAATGAATGGGCTTTTACACTAATGGGGCTTAACACTAATAGGGTTTAGCTGATGTATTCCAATGCAGCGGCCTTTGGTTGCGACCATCTGTGGTGTCAATCTAGTTATAATGTATGCCCTTTGATATTGCTGATGCATTGTGCCATAAGATGGTTTAATCCAAATTGGGTGTAGTACCCATGGGCATGAAACCCCATTAGAGTTCAACCCCATGAACTATCTTTCGAAATCTGAATGCATATGTTGGAGCTCATACGCAAACAGTGCCTTGACAACCGTCACAAATTGAACAGCATGTTGTCCCAACAACGTAAAGCAAGGCAGCACATGAGTATCGCAAGAAGTTTAAAACACCTTCCCCCAAAAAAAATGAAACACCAGGTTTGGTTGTGCTGCCGACACAACAAAAGCGCTCGACAATGTGTGGGTGGCCACTGTTGCTTGGGGCAGGAGAATAAAGACACAAAAAACAACATGTGACACATGTGTGTGCGTCGCAGAGCGTATATTTACATGATTTGAAGGAGTTTTATAAATCTTTAGGTTTAGGGTCTAGGGTCTAGGGGTTAGGGTCTAGGGTTTAGGGATTACATGATTTGTGTGAGTTTGGTAAATCATGCCATTCTGGCGCCCGGTGCATATGTTCGGGTCTCTGCTAAGCAGTTCATGACACCGTTTTAAGGGGATCTGGCGAATCTGCGGGAGGGTGCCAGAAGGCTTGATTCTGGATGCAGACACGGTACTTGCGCTCCACTTCCTCGGAAAATGATGTCCCATTTTCATCAAAATAGCACAAAATGCTCCAAGGCAGCTTAAGGAGTTCCCAAAGGGTCTGAAGGGCATCCCACAGCCAGCCACATGTCCACCAAATGTACACCAAAGGACCCAAGTGGAGCCCACAGAGAATCAAATTCATTCCAAAGTCATTCCAAAGGGAGTCACTGGCGCCCCAAAGACATCCAAAGGAATGTGGTCCACTGTGCCAGCATCCATTAAGTCGCAGAGAGTATAGGTTATAAGTCCATTTGTTTGTTGGCGAAAGTATATCCATATAACAAGATCCCGGCAAAAATCGACCACACTTGATACTTTTTGGGGAGAATGTTTGGATACTTAGCCATACACCTGCTCGGCGCCACCTTTGGCCCAAGCCCGCGTAGTATTAGCCGTAGTTACTGCAACTACCGCGAAGCCATTGTACTTGAGAAGTTATTCGCTGACAAAAGCACTTGTAAACAATTATCGGGTTTCAACACTCCAGCGCAGGATATAGTTTAAAAGGGTTATAGTAGACTTTCATGGTAGCGGAGCCGTTGATTTAAACAGACTTACGATGACGGTCGAAGATCGACTTACCGCTATTGAGGTTGCGCTTAACACCATCAACATGACAAACCTATCGGAGTTACTCCCGCAAGACGAATCATACAAGTTAAAGGAGAAACTGATCTTTCTCGAAGAACAAGCACAATCAGAATTCAAAGGTGTTAAAGAACAAATGCAAGTTACGATCGACGCATTAAAGGAGATCAACAAGCAAGCAGAAGAGAGAGACAAGACATTACAAGAACACACCAATAAGTTACAAGAAGAGATCAAAACCATGCAAGATGTGGGCAACACGTATGCTAAAGATTTAGTTGAAGCAGAGCAGTTAAAATTGTCACAGAAGTATGTGACACTGAACCAACAGTTTACGGCCGTTAACGAAGAGTTCCGCAACACACAAAGTAGAGTTACAAGCAAGAGCAGCGAAACTCGATCAGGTCGAAACAAACCCCAACACATTAGCGGGAAACACTGGAATGAAGTTACACCAAGCAATCAATCACTTAACAAAGTTAAAGGAGTCAAGGAACGACCAAAAATAACATTATTGAGATGAAATGCATCAGCAGCCTTGAAATGATTAAAAACAACAAAATGGATTACAGCTTATGGTTGGAAAGGCTCAAAGCAGCGTTAGATCAATATAACATTAGGGCAAGGGCAGTGTTAGAAGCACTCGAAGCAGACAGTTCAGCAAACATGGATTACAACGATTGGCTTAGCGAATCGAACCAGTTACTAATATTCAAAGGGACCGACATAGAACCAAGTGTTATCGCGGCAATGCGCAAACCAATTTATGCAGTGCTTATCAACAAGGTCGACAGCGAAATGGCGCTTAAGATTAAAAGCAATTGCCAAGACGGGTAATTCAGCTTCAATATCTTACATCCCTGGTTTATGGAAACATCAGGGGATGGATAACCAGACAAACGAATTTATGTTATGAGTCCACAACAAGCAAAACAAGAAGGAGAGATGTATCACCTTGTTGATAAATGGGAAAGAGAGTTACTGGATTTACAGAGGGCAGCAGGAAGCACAGACATTATGAGTGAGAGCCTTATGAAATCAGCATTCAAAGAGTTCTGTTGAGGTAAAATGAAAGAACACATGGACGTTTACGAAAATATAGACAGTTCCAAAAAACTTCGAAACCATGTTATGGGCTACGCCCTTAAGAAACTTAGGGTTGGCGGAAAAACAACCACCAACACAGGAATGGATCTAAGTGCTGTTGTGAAAGAGTTAGAAGAAAGGCTTATAATCAAGGAAATCCAAGTTATTCGGAACCACAAAGTGAATGGGGAAGTTACCACCCAGGTGGAAAAGTTCATCATGAGCATTGTGATCATGACCATGAAGAAGAAGGGGAACCGAATATGAAGTTTGCCGACACGTTAATGGCCATGTTTAAGGGCCAAGGAAAAGGAAAAGGCAAAGGCGACTGCGCAACGTGCTGGACCTGCGGACTTACCGGACACATAGCCCGAAATTGCACAAAAGGAGTCGGAAAAAGAGGAAAAGCTAAGGTATTTAACGGGGCGCATCACAATTGTGGAAAGTGGGGACACAGGGCTGCAGAATGCTGGGGCAAAGGAAAAGGAAAAGGAAAGGGGTTAAACGAAATGAATTGGGGATGGACTTGGACAGGAGGAGCAGAGTTACCAGGTGGAACAGGAGCAGAAGCCAATTTGGGAGGAGGCAAAGGAGCTGAAGCAAAGGGTTATTATGACAATAACGGGAACTGGGTGTTAGGTGAAATCGCTTACGACAAGTGTTATCACTCAGGTTACGCAGAAAAGAAGCAAGACGACGGAAAGCTGGGCGAAATTAATGGGGTTAAGCAGAGCAAGTGGGAAAAGCTTCCCATGGTTGCTGACTCAGGAGCAGTTGATCATGTCTGCAGCAAGGGAGAGTTAGGGCTCATACCCATAGAATCGAAAGCTGCCTCAAGGGCTGGCATGTGTTACAGGGGGGCAAACGGCAACAAAATAGCCAACTTTGGAATGAGAAGGATTAATGGAATTACCCAAAACGGAACACGTGCCAAAATGGAAATCCAAGTGGCAGATGTTAGGCGCGGATTAGTGCCGATACCAAAGACGGGAGATGAAAACAACTATGTAGTCTTTAGCAAGAGAGGCAGTTATATCTGGAATGTACCAACAGGAGCAGTTAGCCCCATGCGCAGGGCAAATGGAGTTATGGAATTAGAGTAGAGAGACCAGAAGTCAGGGGTCAATTCGGAGTGTTAGCCGATGTTGACGAAGAGGTGTTACCTACCTCCGTCGATGAGGGCGAAAGCGATTCGGCTTTGGGCAGGATTGTGGCCTTGGTCTGAGTTATGACAGATACCGGGAAGCATTAGGACCGTGGTTAGGATTGATAGGAATGATGGATGGAGAAGACGGACAGTTACAAGAGGAGGATCACTTGGGTCAAGAAGCAAAAGAAGTTAAGTTCGAATGTATGCCTTGCGCAAAAGAAGTTAGATTACATGATCTGAACCACACCCCGTTTAGGAGTTGGTGTCCCTATTAAGTGCAAGGAAAAGCTGTTGGTGGGGCGCATAGGCAAAAGAAACATGAAGAAGACGATGAAGTTACCGCAATATCGATCGATTATGCAGGTTTGAAAGTTAGAGAACCGGATGAAGATATTTCCAGTCGTTGTTATTCATGACATTATTCATGACAGAAAGAGCAAAGCATGTTTTGCGCATCTTGTGCCGAGAAAAGGATTAAACGAATATGCTGTGCTGCTCAGCGAGTTACACAAGACATTCAGAAAACCTTAGGAGATACAAAATTGTGTTTAAGAGCGATCAAGAACCGGCACTTAAACAACTAAAGGAGGCAGTTACAAGGCATTACATGCAAGGGGACACACGGATCAAGCAGGTTATTATAGAAGAATCGCCAGTTGGAGAAAGTCAGAGCAATGGCGAAATTGAAAATGAGATTAAGCAGCTACAAAATTCAGTTACCGGAAACCCATAATGCGTTACCATGGATGATTGGTATTGTGGGGAACAAAGATTCAGGTTTAATGTGGGAAATGATGGCAGAACACCAAGGCAATGCGTTAAAGGAAGGAAGTTCAAAAGAGAAGTATGCCTGTTTAGCGAATGTGTTTGGTCTCTTAAACCCAAGTCCAAAGGAAAAGACAAGGCTTATTCGCGATGGGACAAAGGAGTTTGGCTAGGGATCAGAGAAGAATCCGGAGAAACATTCATAGGTACGAAGGACGGAGTTATACAAGTAAGTTGTGTTAGGAGACATGCAGATGAGACCTTGAAATGGAATTTGGAGTTATTCAATTCATCCAAAGGAGTTCCATGGGAACCGGTACCGGGGGGTGAATTCAGTGAAGTTAGGACAAGAGTCAGATTACCAGAAAATACGGCCGATTTCATTAGGCCTGCGCGCACGCGCAAAGTTGAAGTTATGCCGCGCAGACGCTGGATCACAAGAGAAGATGTTAGAGAATATGGAATTACCCGGGATGCGCTGGATGTCGTAATGTAAATGCAGGAGGAAGAGCAGTTAAACACAGCGAAGCTTGTAAAGCCAGAATGAGACAAGAGGTAGAAAGACATGAAGACCCCAGATTACATAGAGAAGCAGAAAGAGTGTTAAGGCGCAATGAAGCGGACGAAGGGGTTGAAGCCCAAGTTGTTGAGCGAATGGCGGATTTACCAGATGATGTTAACGAAGAAATGGATCAGGCAGACGAAAGCGATCACGAAATGAAAGTTAATGCGGAGAACGATCTATTCAACATCATGTATGAAATAGGTGCAGACAAAGAGTTTAAAGCAAAGCTTAGAGAGCGTGGCAAAATACCACGGACTCCATGGCACTGGGATGATGATGTTAAGAAAATGAATGAATCACTTTCCAAGGAGAGATTAGCGCAGCAGTTCACGAAATCTACTCCCCCAAACGAGTTAGTGGGATTGCAGAGTTAATGGACAGAGTCCCAGGTATGTCATTAGATCTTACCACAAACGACGTTGAAGGAAAAAATCTGGGATTTCAACATCGAAGAAAAACGTGTTAAAGCGGAGAAGATGATCAAAGGAAAGAAAGCATTGTTACTGATTGGAATCCCTTTTTGTTCAGCCTTCAGCCTTTAGCAAGATGAGCAGCGAAGATGTTAAGAAAGTGATTGGATACGGCACCATACATTTAGAATTCTTTGCGAAGTTATATCAGATGCAAATCGACCATCACTTATATTTCCTACATGAACACCCGCATGCGGCGACAAGCTGGGAGAACAAAGCGGTTAAGAAGTTGTTAGAACAAGATAATGTTATAAGAATACAGAGTCACATGTGCGCATTTGGGATGCAAGAAGAAGATCAGTTAGGAAAAGAGTTTGTTAAGAAGCCAACCGGATTCATGATAAGTGCACCAGAGTTAGCAAGGAGGTCGGAGTTACCGTGCAATTGAGATCACAGGCTTATATTGATCATTGGAGGTAGATCGAAAAGAACTGAAGTTTGCCCTAATGAGTTATGCCGAGAAATAAGAATAGGATTAAAAGATCAAACGTACGAAGATGGCAGACTACAAGCTGGATCACTTGGGTCATTATGCCCCATAGATGATGATGGAACGAGTTATAAGGAATACAAGAACTGTGAGGTTTGGGATGACTTATCGGGCACACCGCTCAAGAAAGAAGGAGTTATCAAAGTACGGATAGACGAGATAAGTCAACTCCAGAATCATAGCGTTTATTCCAAGAAGCCCTTACAGGAAAGCTATGAGGTAACAGGAAAAGGACCAATAGGAGTTAGATGGATTGATATCAACAAAGGTGATGAAACAGATGAAGAATATAGGTCAAAGTTAGTGGCGCAAGAGGTTAACAACACGAATATATATATATATATATATTTGCAGCAATGCCTCCACTTGAAGCTAAGAGAATATTATTCTCGTTAGCATGGATGGCAATACAAATTGGAGTTCATAGACATAAAGAGATCTTACTTCTATGCGCCAGCCAAACACGACGTTTATATCAGTCTACCTGACGAAGACGCTAAAAATGTGTGGGAAGTTAAATAAGTCTATGTACGAAACACACGATGCAGCTTATAATTGGGAAGAGAAGTACAATGGATTCATTGTCAAAAAATGGGTTTACACAAGGCCAGGCAAATCCATGTCTGTTTATATCATGTAGGAAAGGATATCAGGGCTGTTATATACGGAGATGATTTTACATTGTTAGGATCAGACGATGCATTAGATTGTTTCAGGAAGACAGTCGACAAGAAGTATGGTGGACGTTATGAAATATCGCATAAAGGAGGAGTAGGTCCTGACAAGAACGACGACAAATGCATGAGGTTGTTAAACAGAGTTATTGGGTGGATTCCCGAAGGAATACGTTATGAGGCGGATCAGAGGCATGCAGAGATCATCGTGAAGCTGTTAGGTGTTAGTGGAAAGAGTTCATTAAGCACGCCAGGAGATAGATGGTATCCTAAGAGTTGTAGTGAGGAACACTTAGGGGAGTTAGATGCTAGTCAAGGACAACGTTAGCGCGCAGTGGCGGCCCGGGCAAATTACCTCGCGCAGGGTAGGTCTGACATAAGATATGCTGTTAAGGAATTGTGTAGACACATGTCTAAGCCACAAAATATCGATTATGATCAACTATTCAGATTTTGCAGGTATTTGATAGGAAAATAAGAATTATCAACAAGTTCGACTATCAGAAGAATTGTAAGATTATTGACACTCGGACCGATACGGATCATGCAGGTTGCCCCGAAACTCGAAAATCGAAATCCGGCGGAGTTATAGTGTTAGGGACGCACACCCTTAAACGCTGGTCAACAACACAATCAATCATCGCCTTATCATCTGGAGAAGCTGAATATTATGGTTGGGTTAGGGCTGCCGCGCAACCTATGGGAAGTAAGAGCGTGTCAATGGAAAAAGAACAAGAGTTAAAACGGGTGCTTCAGTTGCTAAGATCTTATCGTCAAGGAGGGGCTTAGGGAACATCAAACATCTCGACGTGAATCAGTTATGGTTACAAGAAAATGTCAACACCGGAGAAATCGAAATTGAGAAAGTTAGAGGTGAGATCAATCGGGCGGACGCGTTAACCAAATAAAAAGATACGGTATCCATCGGAAATCATGTTAATTGGACGTTACAAACATGCGGAAGGAAGACACGAATTGAAGCCGAAAATGAAAGAAGACAATGTTATTGTGGAAAGCAGTGAAGTGTTACCAAACGAATCGGATGAGTTAGGAAATATCAAGTGTCTCAGTACCGAATCAGATTACAAGGCAGTTATGACTGGTTATCGTTCGAATTGTGTCTGCGGCCGTCCAACGATGCAGCTGGGGTTATCGTGTGGCCAGAACTGCAAGTTCGATGGTCGCAAAGTGGATGAAACGATTGAAGGGTTACGCACCGACATCTCGAAGTCCACGGAGAGGTTTACTCGAAGAATTGGTGCACTTAGTGTCGATGACACGTTAGAATGCATGGGTGCGGATATTCGTGACTTCGAAAAGCGTGCAGCTGCAGACGTTAAAAATATCCGAGACACAGCCGAGATGAACCGCATGGAGATTATGGATCGAGCCAACAAGGATCTACATAATGTGTCGTTACAGGCTTACAAGGACGAAGGCGAAGTGCTAACGAAGGCGTCGCAAGACTCGAAAGGTGCGCGTGAGAAAGCTTACACGGCTTATCAAGAGGAAGTTACAGAATGCTTGAAATTTGGAAATATACAGAATGAGCGAGCAAAGGGCTGAGTCAATTGGTTGTGCTCAGGTGTTAGAAGTTTATGCAATTATGGCCCACCTGAACCAAGTGCCACCCATGGGGGAAGGAGGTAGTTACGGGCCCGATGTTACCAACACGAATTATGGGAAAGGACGCCCCGAGCCTTATCGGGAGCCCAACCGTGCGGCTGGGGCTGGGGCTGTCCTGCGCAGCGCAGAAGTTACCCGCCAGGCAAGGAAACTCGAGAAACAGCGAATGGAGTTACATGCATGATAGGAGACACCTTCACCCTCAGGACCGAAGAAGAATTTAAGACAGGAGGAGTTAGCAGCGATGGAAGTGTTGGGTTTGCTAGAGCAAATGTTAGAGCCAAGGTTGAAGGCGTGCTATGGTATGTTGGGGCTCCAGTCACAGTTACAGACAATCGTTATTACGATGGGCGCAATGAAAACGAACGAGGAGTTCTCATGCAGGTGGCAATGGATCATCTTGTCAACGACCAGTTACTCGACACCGACGAGAAGAGAGAGAATCTTAGGAGGAACTTCAGAATGGCGGCTCACGCATATTACAAGTTAGAACAGAAGCGTCTGCGTGACGATCTAGTGGATTTCCGAGCACTTGAGCCTTGGGGGTCTTACCCATGGTTCATGTGGAAAAAGGCGCATTGTAACAGGGTGTTCCAGACCGAGGTACATCAAAAGAAGCACAATCGTGGGATCAACAAAGAATTATGCGTTATCAAGATCCCCCCCAAGTACGTGTCGAACATGAAGCAGGGGGACCGTTATATTGAAGGAGTCAGTTGTTACACAGTCTATGTTAAGGGAATTCCGTTCGACTTCCACGAGAGCACGTTTATCAAAAAGGTGTTAGAGCATGAGCCGTTAGCTGGTTTCTTTCTTGAGCGCGACGACGAAGATGAGAAGCTTACTGGAATCGTGTACGTTAAGTTTAAGTATCCGTGCAGCGTAGAAGAGTTGATTAACGATTGGAATGAACAAGTCTGTTACGATGCTAACCATCGACAAATTCTAAAAGCATTGCGAGTTACAGTTGACGATAAGCCGAGGGTTATCTTTGCAACTTACTCGCATGTGGAAATGATCATTCCAGGTCACCCTGATCACCACAGGGATCAGAAGACCAAAGATCATGAAGTTACGCAATGGGTGATTCACCTTGCTTTCAAAGCTAGCCCTCGTTATGCTGGAGAGTTCACCAAAGAAATGTTACGAGCTAAATTGGCTTTGGAACAAGCCGGTTCCTGTGGAACGCTCTTCGGCGAGCGCGTCGGCAGCGATCGAGTTAACGAGATCCGAAGCTGCTGATACAGAGTTACATGTTAGGGAAGAGGACGACGCAATGAGTCAGGAAATTTAAGCGGTTATCCTTACAGTAGTGAGTTTACTTGGCAAATGTTCTAGAAGGTGATTCAGCAGTCGTTAATTCACTGCAGTATAGAAGCGTTGTTTAGCTGGGGTCATTGCGTCAAAGCGCGTTAGCAGGTTAGGCCAAGGTAGCCTTTAGCCAAGGAGGGGTGTTTGGATACTTAGCCATACACCTGCTCGGCGCCACCTTTGGCTCAAGCCCGCGTAGTATTAGCCGTAGTTACTGCAACTACTGCGAAGCCATTACTTGAGAAGTTACTCGCTAAGAAAAGGCACTTATAAACAGTTATCGGGTTACAACACTCCAGAGCAGGATATAGGTTAAGAGGGTTATAGTAGACTTTCAGACAAGGTGTCAAAATGTTTTGCTCGATCGGGGTCCATATGGGAGGTCCGGAAGCATGAATACCACAAATGTGCAAGACTCTTTCAGCCCAATCTAACGGGGCCAGTGCCAGGACCTGAAACCCAGATTGCCACAAGACGGAGTCAGAACTTTTGAAGTGTTTGTGTTTTTGTTATGTGTGTTAGTATGTACACGGTAGTATTAAGCAGTTTCCTTTTGACGGAACTACGTAAGCAACACTTTGGTGTTCTGGAGCTTTACTTGTTGTTCGTCACAGAAACACGTTCTTGGCACGAAACAGCTCCAGACAAATCTCGGGGTGATATTTGATGTACCTGGCTCCAAACAGCGTTGCGCGTCCTTTTCGTTTCTATTGGAGACGTGGGTTTGCGAAGGTTTGGTGGCCGGGCGAATTCCTCTTTTTCACGCATCAAAACCGAGCTTTTTCACGCATCAAAACCACATCGGAGCTTCGGACATATACATACCTTCACTATAGTAAGGATTTCCGAGACGAATCGAATAGGACTAGTACCGGGCCCTGGAAGCGGGTAAAAAACAATACAAGAACATAGGTCTGGCCAATCCTATATATTTTTATTTCGTCAACAGTATGCAAATTCATAAATGCACATTGTTTCATTTAAAACACACAATGTTTTCGGAGTTATCAGGCCGTATTTCTAAGGCTGTCCATTCGCCAGGTCGCCAGTTCGTTCCGGCCGCCCCCTGCCTGCCGCCTGCTCACATATTATACATACTATGTATATGAATATAAATAAATATATATATATATATATATGTTTTTTTTTATGTGAGCGTCCGAAACAAATGTGTTCGGTTTGATTTTGAAAGGTACCAAATTCCGTCGGCCGACGTCCCCCGCCGCCGCAGCCGGGCGCCCGCCGCCCGCCCGGCATCCGCCGACCCTGCCGCCCGCCTGCGCGGCCGGATGGCACGGGCCCTATGGGCCCATGGGGCCCATGGGTCCCCTGGGCCCCTTGGGTTCCATGGGCCACATTGGCCCATGGGTCCATCGGGACCCACACGGGCCCCAGATCCGTATTCTTTACGTCGGAGTTCAAATTGATGTGCCGTCCGTCCGCCCGCCGTCGGGCCCATGGGGCCCATGGGTCCCATGGGCCCGAATTATATCTGTTTGGCCGGATCCCAGGACTCTACCATAGCCGTTTTGACCTCCGAATAACGGCCAGTTTTTGGTTTCCTAAATCGTCAAGCCCCTATGTGCACCCTAGTAGGACATAGTCAACAGTATGTGCATCTTGGTAGGACGTAGTTTCCATTTGGATGGGCAGAGAAATGCAGCCCCGGAGCGCCCAGTGATTATTAAAATCTCAAATTCTGGGAACTCATCGATTGTGCAATGGTTTGCCCATTTGCACATGCAAGTTCGATGCAAGAACCCCCCCAGATGCATTTAAACACGTCTCCGACTTGTTTTGAAAGGTCTCTGGCCGGAAAGTAGGGCTCAGGGACCCGGGCCCGGAGAAATATAAAACTGGCCTTAAGCTTTGTCGATGAATGTAGTCGGAGGTAGTTTCCATTTGGATGGGTAGAGAAATTCAGCCCCGGAGGTGGCAGCTATAGTGGATGGTTCGGGGACGTCGCTCCCTCTTCGGCACAGGGTTTGCGTTGTAAAGTTCCCAATGCATTGGGTGCCGGGATAATGGCTCACAAAAACATCAAACCCTAAGCCCTTATGCATTGTAAAGTTTCCAATGCATTGGGTGGCCGGATAATGGCTCACCAAAATGTGTATTTGCATCCAACTTGCGCGGGACTGTCTTTTGTTTACCATTCCGGTCCTGGACACCTAAAACATATTTTCCAGTCCCTCGGGTCGGTGCCCAGACCGCGGGAATGCAATTTTTGGGGTCTTTTTGACAGACACGGAACGATCAGCTCCAACCGTGGATTCTGGAGCTAAATTGGTACATTTATGTAAATTATGCTTACTCAGGCGGGGGGCCACTTGCTTTGAGCTCAGAGTGCTGGCAGGAATTGCGTCCAGAAATTCGATTATTGGTCCAACTTGCGCGGCACCGCCTTTTGAATTACTGTCAATTGAAAGATTGTCTTCCGAACAATGTCAAGAAATGGGCTTTCAAAAGACGGTCCTGCACAGGTTGGATTGAAAATTGAATTTGAAAAGAAGCGGTGAATCTGACCAAAATAGGTGATTCGAAAATTGGATTTGAAAGTTCACTGCTGTTGACGGAATAAATTAAGCAACACCCTGTGGGAAATATGGAGGGTTGGCCAGACCTATTTTTTGTCCCGGGAGTAGGCCCATTCGATTTGTCTCAAAAACCAGCGCTATTCTGAAGTATTCATGCGTCCGGAGCTCCGATGTGGTATCCAAACTTGCACTGGGACAATTTGTTTTCGATGTGTAAAAGCGAGAAATTCGCCCGGTCACCAAATCTTCGCAAACCCAAAGTTCCAATCGACTCGAACAAAATGCACACCCGGGTACACCAACTATCAGCCAGAGATATGTTTTCTGGATTTCTTTCGTTCGTGCCCAAATTGTGTTTTTGTGGCGAACCACTAGTAAAGCTCCAGAACACCAAAGTGATGCTTCAATAATTCCGTCAACCGGATGTCCCACCGTGGACTTTCATAATCTAGCTGGAAAACAAAAACAACAATAACATGAGGGAGAACAAGCAAGGTATGAAATCCATCGTGGTTGCTGAGAGTCCACAGTAAATTCTCAGAACCACTGTAAATTGTCATATCCCATTTTCCAATACTCATTTTTGCTGACCCATTATCCGGCCACCCAAATAAATGGTTGTGGCTAGGGAGCTCCATTCCCCAAAGACTACGCGTAAGTTTTGAAATTTGGGGTGTCCGAGGCCAAACAGGGACATGCCAACACCGTGCGTACATATTCGATCGGATTCAGAACAGTGGGCCGGAGCCTGGGGCCGCAGCCACCTGTGGTGTCAAAATAACAACATTTGGGCTTTGTGTGTGGGCATGTCCTGGTGTGGCCTGGGGGACCCAACTATTCCAAGGTTAATAATGTTGTTCTTTGGGGAATGGGACCCCTTATCGAATCCTACATATACTTCTTGATCCCACTCTGCTGATGTGTTGGTTTTTGTTTGCATCATTGCATTTCCAATCTAATCCTGCTTGTGGTATTACAGTAGTGTCCAAATGCTGCCAGGAATGTCAATAACATGTATATTTCGCACATATTTCCCCCCCCCCAAAAATTATTTTTTCGGCAGCCTTGGCTCAAGAGATTTTCCAGGTGTTCCCTTGAGGAAAGAAGGCGCAGGGCACCGGCAGCAATGGCGGTCAACGGCGCAGAGTGCACTGGGCACCCAGGTCCTGGCGATGTGAAGCCCCCCCCCTGAACATTCCAGGCGTCTACACAGCGGCTGCAGTTCCTTCCATCATTGTATCCATGAGGCTGCATTAGGCTTGGCAGATAAAGAGATCCTGGTCAGACAGGTGGCGGTGTCCACTTGAGGCTTGGTCTCTCTCCCTTGGAGGTCGGAAGACGAAGCTTCCGAAAGAGCAGCGGATGACGCGCCTCGAGACCGAGCACGAAACTCTCAGAGGAGTAGCGAGCGCTTCGAGACCGAGCTTAACACTCTTAGAGCAGCATCGAGCAGCAGTAGCATCGAGTGTGGAATACGGGGGCGAGTATGATGACCGCCACGTTTGTGGATAAGTGCGTATCAATATCTTCGTCGTACTTGTTTGCTTGCCTTTTTTCTTTCATGAGGACCCTGCATCTGTACCATGCTGTCTTGCAGCAGCCGCAGCAGCAGCAGGCCCAGGGATTGCTTCATGTGATAGCTGTGGAAGAGATAGAAAAGCATTGAGACTTGACAGATAGTGTGTTTGTTTAGCATGATTGTCACATTTCTTGTGCATGAGCAAACAACAAGGGTTCACACCATTTCTATATCACAGCTTACTAGTAAATGGCAATGTCCGTTTAAGTCAGACCTGCCTCCGTAAAACAAAAAAACGGTAGTCCGCCGGCCGGTCCCGGTTGCAGCCGGCCGGCCCGATGGGCCCATCGGGCCCCAGGGGCCCATGGGGCCAACGGGCATCCAATCGGGCCTGCCACACCAATATTTTTGCCTCCATAGATCCACGCGCTATTACTATTGCTTCCAACAGGCACTTTTCCGTACACTGCCATGTGTACCCTTTCCTGTGGGGGGGGTTTGCCTTCCCCCATCCGCGCGCCTCTCCTAAGCTCCCCTCATTTCTGGTCAGTACGCCGTGAATGTAGCATGGGTTTGCATTGTGATCGATGCGAGCCAATGCAGCAGTGTCCGGAAAGCCTGTTGGAAACAGTAGTAATATCACCTGGAATTTCGGAGGCGAACAAATTGTTTTGCAGGCCCGACTGAATGGCCCTGTGGCCGATAGGCCCATCGGGCCCCATGGGCCCGCCGGCTGCAGCCGGGACCGGCCGGCCGGCCGGCGGATTGCCGTTTCATTTTTGCTTTTTGTTTGTTGCTCCTTTTCTTCACGGAGGCATGTCCGACTCAAACAGACATATGTACACCGGGATCTAAATACATATTTGGTAAACCAAACGCTGTGCGGGTTTGTTTTTTGTTTGATTTAGGAGCCCCACAGCTTTGGCGAATGGTGCAATGACGGAGCCATGGAAGGCTAAACTAATGTTAGCCTTACCGGGAATTGAAAACAAAACATTGGCAATCGTTATGGCACCTTGGAAAAGCTGGGCTAGAAGGTAAAAGTTGACGGTCAGCACGAAATACTCAGCGGGCAAAGCTAATTATGCGTCGTCGGGAAACTCAAATAACACACGATGGAAACACACAGACACAATCCTTCCAATGGAAAAGTACAGAAAGTGTCGGGATGTGTTGTTCACTATGTGTGTATATAAGCAGAGAGATCATTGTACATGAATTTGTAATTACATGGGGGCCCGATGTTTACGAGACAGCGGTAGAGTTATTTCTATAAATTTACTAGGTTTTCGTACATAGTTCTGGATATTGTCTGTTGAGACCCCAAAAGTAATTCAAACCTGGTTCTGAAGATATTTGGGACCCCAAAGCTGAGTTAAACATGCAACACCTTCATATCCCCATGTTCCGCTAATTTTCCCAGATGTTTGTTGATGATTCGTTTTTACAGGCCATTTTCTGGAGTTGTAACCCCGGATGGCGCACCTACAGTGTTACTTACATACATATAATATATATATATATAGAGAGAGAGAGAGAGAGAGAAAATATATATAACCACCATGTATCTCAGACAAACTGACGACAACTGGTTGACATGTATATAATGACAAACTGAACATTCCATGAAACTTAACATGCCATTAAAAGTCCTATTGGACAGACAGTTTTTCCGTTAATAATTTCCCCATCAAGAATTTGAGCGTGCCGGACTTGATTTTTGCTGCTCGCTATTTCTCACACGTTTCAAAAATCCAGGAGGGCTTCGCCCAGACCGCCGCGCTAGGAGTTTCAGTGCGAAGCGGAAGCGGATTTACAACGAAGTTGCAGCGAAAGTGAGCATATGCGGTACCTGTGCAGCGGATTTGAAGCGACATTGAAGCGAAAGTCAGAATATGCGGTGCCTGTGCAGCGGATTTGGTGCGAAAGTGAGCATATGCGGTACCTGTGCAACGGATTTGAAGCAACATTGAAGCGAAAGTCAGCAAATGCGGTACCTGTGCAGCGGATTTGGTGCGAATGTCACCATATGCGGTGCCTGTGCAGCGGATTTGGGGCAAGAGAGGAATTCCGCGACAAGGGCGCGGGGACTCGTGGCGGGCTGGTAAAACACGCATTTTCATAGAAAGTGAGCGTTTTACGTAGGCGGGAGCATCGTTTGTTCGAAAACCAGCTCGGTGGGCTGCCCCTAAGGGACTTTACAGTCACTTTACATGTACAATGTAATTTAACAGAATTGTGAAACGGCCTCCCGCCCAACACGCCTGTACCACTGTGCAAGCACAGCGCGGCGGATTTACAGGCTGCCGCCTCTGCCGCCGACCTCTCCAAACTAGAGGAATGGAGGAATGGAGGAATGGAGGAATGGAGGAATGGAGGAATGGAGGAATGGAGGAATGGAGGAATGGAGGAATGGAGGAATGGAGGCTTGGAGAGAAGGCTGGAGGAACGGAGGCTCCGTGGCAGAAGGTTTGGCAGGCTGCGTCAAGAGTAGTTTTGGCAGCCTGTGGCAGCTTGTGGGAGTCTGTGGGAGGGGGCGCCAGGGAGTCCCAGGGAGCCCCAAGGGGGCTTCAGGGAGGGAGGCCCCAGGGAGCCCCAGGGAGCCCCAGGGAGCCCCAGGGAGCCGCAGGGGACCCCCAGGGAGCCCCAGGGAGCCCCAGGGAGGGAGGGTGAGGGCCAGAAAGTTTGGCGCCCTGTGGCAGCCTGTGGCGGCTTGTGGCGGCCTGTGCCGCCGGATTGGGTTCCCCTACACAAGGAATTCTGCAGCCTGGAGTGCTGCAGCCTGGCGGAATGGAGTGGTTTGGAGGGGATGCTACATGCAGTTGGTGGGGTTGGTTTGTATTGGAGGCTGGCCGTGTTCTCACACGCTCGACGCTCGGAGTGGTCGGCGGATAAGAAGTGAAATCCAGGGTCCGGTTTCGCCTTCCATGTTTGTTTGTGGTTTCTTTGATTTAAAAGGCACAACTCTTGTTTTGGAAATATAGGGATCTGGGTTAATGGCCATGGGGCTTATCAAAACTGGAGTTGTTCACAATATGGGAATGTGTATGTATATATATATATATATATATCGTTCTGGTTCAATGCAATCCATGTAACTATATTTCAAATACCTCCTGCACTAAATGTGCCCGTGGTCATTATTCCAGATCCCCGAGATTGCCAATTAAGACTTCTGCTTTGAAACATCGAAACACACACAACACCCAACATAAACCCATAGTCGGCTACCTAAATTCTGATGTGTGGGAGCAGGTGGACTTTGATTGTATAAGCAAAAAAAACAACAACAACAACAAAAGATAACAACCATGTGTTTGTCGAAACAAAATCATCCTAAACCCAGATGTATTCATTTTACGAATGTGAAAGACCGAGCCCGCTGATTCCTAAAACGATATTATTTATAATGGGGTCTGGCAACTGCTGGTCCCTAGCACAAATAAGAATATTCGAGCCCCACATCTCCGAAAAACTGTGTCTTAACAACATAATTGAGCATACATTACAAGGCATGATGCAAATGCCAAATAGTGCGTGCTACCAAGCTGCTGCTCCTGCCCCACACCAGCCTGTGCAGAACCAGAGCCGCCAGGACATTGTGGATGTCCTTCCTTGTGAAAAGTGTGATGTACAGGGTATCTGCCCATCTTTGTAAGGGCAATCCGCCGGAAATTGTTGAGGTTTACCTGGTTCAAGTTGTTTAGTTTACAACGCAGTATAACGTTATCCACTTTCAAAAGATGGGTCAGCAATCAGGAGTCAATGGGTATAGGGGCTTTGATGCAGGCATCCACAGAGTAAGGGGTCGAGCGCATTCAGTGTGATCAGTGTGACACGTGCTATACCGCCGATAGTGGCTCACATGTCTAAAACACGTGGATTTGAAAATCCAGCCAAGCGCTGAATGGTTGGGTCCATGTGCGTTATGTGCATGAAAGATTGTCATGATCGCATCAAGTTGTCATTATGAAATGTATGCCCAGATCTCCAGTTGGAGAGTATGAGAATTAGGGAAGGGACCCTAGGAAATTACCGAAATCTCTGCTCACACAGCGGGAGAGGCGGCTGTTGTCAGAGATGCCTTCATGTAGACTCCCTGGTCCTTAATCTAAGCTACCTATGTGAGAGTAATTACCCATTGGATGACATACATCGAGAAGAAGGGATCGAAACACAAATTGGAAACTGGGCGAATATATCGACTCGTTACTTATTTCCTGGTTTCCCGAACCCGAAAAGAGTGAACGCAAATCCAAACGAGGTAATGCGTGTTGTCAACCGAGTGTTATCACATACATGTTTCTGATTTTCCATGATGTGTGTCTGCGGTTCGTTTTTCTAGATGTTCACATTTTTACATATCTGGGCATGTCGAGTTTTGTCGTTGTTTTTCGGAATTGGCAAAATCTGAATCTCCAACGGGGTCTGACAATATGAGAGCTCATCTGTTGTTGTTTATGATTTTCATTTTTGGGGTGCCCGGACCCTGGGACCCTCATTTGGTTGAGGGAATTAATTGAGGAACACTTTGGTGTTCTGGAGTTTTACTAATGGTTCGCCACAAAAACACGGTTTTGCAACGAAATAGGTTTCCCAAAACCATTTCGTTTTTGCAACGAAACAGGTTTCCCAAAACCATCTCGGCTTGATATTTGGTGTATCCGGCTCCCAATAGCGTTGCGCGTCTTTTTCGTTTCGATTGGAAATCTGGGTTTGCGAAGAGTTGGTTGCCGGGCGCATTCTTCGGTTTTACATATCAAAAGCGAACTGTCCAAGGGCAAGTTTGGATGCCACATCGGAGCTCCGGATGCATAGATTCTTCAGAATAGCGCGGATTTTCGAGACGAGTCGAATGGGACTAGTGCCGAGACTTGGAAGTGCGTGAAAAATATCAAAAATACACATAGGTTTGGCCAATCCTGTATATTTCTCACATGATGTTGCTTACTTCATTCCGTCAACAGTTTCATTTGTTTTGCCGCAGGAGTCGTGGAAAATGTTCGAATACGAGGCAGGGTGTGGCTTTCCACATTTTTGACTTTGCATTACGTTGTTGGGAAACAGTGCATACAATATTTTGTATGCGATCCCTGTACAGGAGTTTATAGATGAGGGTGGACCGGTAGTATTTCCAGCATTTGCCCCCGCATGTATTTTCTGGATTTGCCCCGTATTGTATTTTCTTCTTTTCGCCCATATTGTATTTTCTGCCGTGTGTTTTATCAGCTTCCCTGTACAAGTGTTTGTTCAAAGTTTTCGGCCTCCAACTCCAAACACACCACACACATATATTCCAATGCAATGGAAAGAACAGGGGTCTGCGGTCAAAACACAGGGCCTGCAGACCTCCCCCCCACCACCAGGAATGAACACTGTCGTGCTCAACACCCGGTTGAATATAGGGGTAGGGGGTCTCGGTTGAACATGAAGAAGTGATTCCTCCGGGGGGTTATCCCCGCCCTTGGCTGTATTGGTTGCATTTTGGCGGCATTTTTTGCATTTGTTGCATTTCTTTGGATATACTACATGTATGTGTGTAATTTGTGTATATATATATATATATTTATGTATTTTTTGTATATGTATGTATTGTTTCTGCTTGTTTCCCTTGAAATATGATCTGTCGAGCTCCCTTTCCATGAGCATCAGCACTCTGCCGAGGACAACGGCGCCCAGTCGCTCGCGGCCCGCCTTGCCCAGGAGTTCCCATCCGCACGCATCATCATTGGCGCGCCGGACTCTCAGGATTCCCGCGAGTGTTGCCAGGGGGACTAGGGGTCATAGGGATCATATGTGGCTGGTCCCATATAGTGCCTAAACCCAAAACCCACTGATAATGAATTCCCCGGTCTCGACGCCCCGGGGCATCTCCGGCCCACAGTTTCATCACATTAGCTGCCTGTGTTGTGCAAAGTGTTCAAGTATGAGGCCGGGTATGGCCGGGGTCATTTAATTTCTTGGAGCTACATCAGATAACTAAATCATACACATGCAAACCATACATATATATATATATATGTATATATAAGTCGAACAAATGCAACTAAATGCAATTAAGTACAACTGGTTTGTCACCTTTGCTGTGGTGGCAGATGCTGTTTCAATTTTTTGTCTCCCATCGCTCGCCTGTCTTCTGTGCCACTTGGGCTGCCAACACCATAAACTACACTGTAGAGCAATTGGAGGGGCCTTGTTTTCTTAAGGTAGCCACGTCTAGAGAAAAGTTAAGTCTCCTTACCAGCTCTAAAGAAGTACACGATAGGGTAACCCAGCTTTGTCCAAGGATCTCTGAGTCTGGGGTCCAGCCTGCCAGAAATTTGGGAGTTGCTTTTGCCTTAAATGGCACTCCCTCACAGAGTTTGTTTAGGAAAAGGTTTGCTGAAGCCAAGAACCGAACCAGGAGGCTCACGAAAGTTCGAAAGGCTGGCATCAAAGTTAAGACCTGTGTGCAGCTGGTTGCCAAGAGGGCTGCTATGTATGGTACTGCTGTTATGGGACACCCACCTAGTAGTAGTAGTATGTTAGCCAAGCTTAGGTCTATGTTCCACTCTACTATACACAAACATGCCTCTAGCAGATCATGTACAGTTGACTTTGCTCTGGATGGGAAGTTCTCTGATCCCACTTATTCTGCGATTAGAGACCCTGTTATGCATTTTTGAGTAGCCACTTGGAACCAACAGTGCCCAAGAGCTCACATCCTTCGCACTCTCTCGACGGCTGTGACAAGTCCAATTAGGCACCTGTACAAGGCTGTAGTCGGCCATGTCTCTGCATGTGTTTTTGCTCTAGACCAGATAGGTTGGAAGTTCACTCCGGACATCTCCTGCCTGGAATCTAGAATTGGAAAGACTCACAATATACCGGTATGCAAAGTATCTCCCAGAACCATTAAGCATTTTGTTATGCAAGATATTACTTATATGATGTGGGCTTCGTTATGTAAACGGAATACTTCCCTTGGCCAGATTGCGGGGCATCCTTGGCTGGGGCCACTGCGCCAGCTCATGGACACCAAGAACTCCACTACGTGGGGGCCCAAAGAGAAAGCGGTTTTGTCGCTCCTTTGCACTCAGGGAGTGTGGACCCCTGACAGGTTGCACAAAGCTGGGTACTCAGGTGATAACTTATGCAAATGTTGTCAAATGCCTGACAACATTGGGCATTTTCTGTGGCACTGTGAGGACACTCTGCCCTTTAGGCAACAGTATGACATACATAGTAATATCCTGGCCTTTAAGCAGCAGCATCCCCGCCTCCCCCTATGGCACAGCTGTATAATTGAGGACGTAACAATTTTCTACCCAAGCCCTTCGTATGAGCCGATTGTGCATTGGGTGGTCCGCTGCGAAAGTGGTGGCTTTGAGCACCCGGCTTTTGGGGATGGCTCAGGCAAGCACTCGTTTTATGGGGAGAACATGACCAGGTGTGGCTGGTCGGTTTTCTTCGGCTGCTTGGACGATAGAGGCTTCTTAATTAAGTCAGCATGGGCCCAGGGCCCCCTGCCTCTCAGGGTGCAAAGCACCCCAGGAGCGGAGTTGTATGCCTTCTATATGTATCTTAAGCATGCTATTTCCTTTAACGGTATGTATACTTTCCACGCCGATAACTCCTATGTGGTTGACTCTTTCAGCCACAAAACGAAGCAGGCCCTTTGCAATGGCTGGGCTGTGCATGCGAATTTGTGGACTCGCATTTTTGAGCTCACCTATGACATAGGCAGGGGCCTTGTCTATTGCATAAAAGTTAAGGCTCACACCAAGCTGCAGGATGGCATGGGGCAATATCAAAAACTTTGTGTAATAGGCAATGACTTTGCCGACAAAGGGGTAAAGGCTGGTGTGGAATATCACCCAACCAATGCCCCTTTGCGAGATCACATCAAGAATTTCCGGCTGTCCTTTCGGGCAGTCTGCAAGTTTTTTGTCAAGGCCGGCCTGGACGGGTTCAAGGTCAGGCCTAAGTTTGGGAAGGCGATCCGGTTTCAATTGGACCCTGCTCCTCTTAGGCCCCAAAATGGTCATGTGCCTTTCATAAATGTAGCCAATGGTGGGAACCAGTGCAGGGTTTGTTTCGTTTCTTCGGCTAACACTTTGAAAAGCAAATGCCACTTTGCTGCGGCACACTCCATGCACAGTATGTGGACAGTGGGCCCTTTTACTTTTCGCTGCGATTGTGGGGCCCATACCAGGGTTTCTCTTCGCAAGCTTGCCATGAGTTGCCCCAGAAGGGTGACCACCCCAGCAATGGGTCATGCCCTGGGTTTATTGAAGCAAGGGCTTCATCCAACTCTTGGTGTTTTCTTGGGGATGCCTTCCCCTGTAGCTCATGATGTTTTGCCTCTGCTCCCTGTACAGAGGGGCAATGATTCTGAGCCTGAGTCTGACTGATACGGCCCTGAGCTATGGGTATCGTGAGAACGTCGCCGATACCTTACCCAGCAAAAACAAACTAAATGCAACTAAATTCAAGCAGTGCAACCAATAAATATATACATATATATATGTCATTTATGTCATTTGTTTTCAATAGAAATCAGCTTCCCTATTGTTGGGCGCGCCCCCCCGTGATCTCCCGGGATTGAAACCTTGTTAGATAACCCCCAACAGAAATATGATAAGGAATCTTTTCGGATGCAATGGACAGAGCAGGGGACCGCGGCCTCCGGTCGTCGGGCTCTTGGAATCAATCAAAGTACAAAGTCCAAGCCCACGGGTGCAAAACCTACACTCTTGAAGATTGGTTAAGAGGGTGTCACAAACATGCAGAATACATAAAACGAGCATTCAATATATACATATTCATATATATATATATATAATATTATATATATATGAAAGTCGTGCATCTGATATAATGTTCATAGATTGGGTCATGTATGCTGAGTGTTTTGGTAATCGTTGTTTCTCGCAATGTCCTATCCTCAATAGCGGCCCGGCCTGCCAGGATGCGGGCAAGTGAGCCATCAGTCAACAAAAACTGAACCAAGCGCATACATTGATAAGGTGGATATACATTTCATTTCTAATCGCTCTTAGAGTCTACATGCCTATCTTAACAAATAGTTGTACAAAAGGCAAACCTTGCAAAGGATTTGTGCGATGGCCGAGTAAACGCCAACAATATACTCTGTCACAGGCGGACATCGTTGACATAATTCGACAGCAAATCAATGTACTTGGACAACTGAAATATGTCCTGATCCCTCAGACGCCTTCTCATCTGACTGGGGAAATCCCATCTCAGATCATGTGCAAATGTCGCCTCTCTCACAAGGAGTCTGTGGTGGCATAATTGGTTCTGTTCAAGGATCTTATGACTGATTGGGGAATGTTCTGACTTAACCCCACCTCCTGTAGTCTCAGTCACAAGCCTGAATAATGTCATTCATCCTTCGACTTTATTGGTAGGCTGAAAGGAAGGTGATCCTATTTCCTGGTAGATCATCGGGGCTGCTACAGTCTAGGTAGAGAGGTAGATGCACTGTACAGTCAAACGAAAACAAGAACTAGATTCCAAATAAACCCGATCCAGATTAAACCCTAATCCCGATTAAACCCCATTATTGAAGGATATATAAGGAGCATGAGAGGGAATCTATTCTAATTCGGCCTCTGCCGAAGGCCACGGCTCCCTCTTCTGTCCATTGCATTAGAATCCATTTCTTCTCATACTCCCCATATATCCTCCCTGAATGGGGTTTATTCTGAATAGGGTTTCGTCCCAATTTGCCTTAAACCCCTTCAGAGTTGGAGTCAGCTACCTGTAGCGTTAGACCCTTTGGCCCAGGTGGCAATTTCGTTGATGTTGCAAGACCTGCAGGATCCTGTAGCCGCTCGGAGGGAGCTGGGGGCCGGCTTCAGGCGTGGCCCTTTGGGCCCACAGGCCCCAACATTCGAAATAAATGTGGAAAATATTTTCCTGGCGGTAGTTTCGGGTCAAGTGTTTGTTGATTTGTTTGTGGTTTTGTGTTTTTGATTTTGTTTCCAGGTCCCGGAGCCCTTCAAAAGAGGTCGGGGACGTGTTGAAATGCATCTGGGGTGTTTGTTGCTTCGAATTTGCATGTGGAAATGGGGAAAGCCATTGGACACTCGATAAGATCGAAACATTTCGGGATTTCTACATTTGGAAGAGTTCTTCTGCCAGCCCTTCGGGGAGAACCCATTTCCGAAAAAACGTTTGAAACACTTCAAAGTTTTGTAAGCAACCAAATTACAGATAGGTTTGTATTATCCACTCGCCTTCGGCCTTCCCGCCACCGTGCCATTTACCGTGGATCGGTGGCCGAGCTCCCTCAAACTCCTTGTGGGCTCCCGTGGGCTTCTTTAGATCTCCCCTGGTCGCCTCTTGGGCTTCCCCTGGGTATCTCTTGGGCTCCCCTGGCTCTCTTTGGTTTCCCTTGGCTTCCTTTTGGATTCCCCTCGGCTCCCCTTGGGTTCTTTTTGGGTGTTCCTTGGCGCCTGTTGGGCTCCATTTGGTATCTTTGGGGTTTCATCGGGGTGCCTGTGGGACGTCATTTGGAAGCGGTAGCGGGGGAGCTGCACTACCTCATGGGGACGGGGTCTTGCAAGACCCCAAGCCCCCCAGACCAGGTTGAGGCCGAAATGCTGCCAAACCCTGTTTTGGCAGACGTGGGCCCCCAAAACATATGATTTCGGCCTAGTTTGTCTCCTGCGTACACCCCCCCCCCACCCGATGAGAGCCGGATCCCATGTGTGGGGGGGTGTACGCAGGAGACAAAGTAGGCCGAAATCATACATTTTGGGTGCCCACGTCTGCCAAAATGGGGTTTGGCAACATGTCCCGTGCCCGAAATATTGGAATTGGCATCATTTTTGGTACCATTTTGGGGTGCATTTTGAAATTAATCAAGAAAAATTTGAATTTTGGATTCCATTTTGGGTTCCATTTTGGGAGCAATTTTGGCGTCATTTCGGGCTCTCAAAATGGAGCCCAAAATGGAGCCAAAAACTCAGATTATTTTTTGTAATTTCAAAATGCCCCCATTTGGGGGGGTCCATTTGTGGATCCATTAGGGGATCCATTCGGGAGGATTTTTTGTCTCCCAACCCTAGTTTTTACGATGAAAAAATGCGTTCATCCAGTCTGGCGGGTCCCATTTTGGGGGTTTCCATTTTGGGTACCCATTTTGACACCATTTTGAATTAAGATAAAAACATGAGCGAATTTGGGCTCCCATTTTGGGGTCCATTTTGGGATACATTTTGGGGTCATTTTGGGGTGTCATTTTGGCGTCCACTTTGGAGCCTTAGAAATCCAATAGGAATTCTTTAGGACTCAGGGGGTACCCCATTTTGGTGTCAAATGGTGGATCCACCACAAAACGGTTCCCGAACCACCTTTTCATCATAAAAAACCTCAGTTGTTATTGGGAAAAATTGAAGTCCAAAAGTCATGCAGGAAAAACGAGTAATCGCAAGTAAGGGTGGGTAGGGGGGGTGTGGGTCCCTTAAAAGAAACTAAGAAACTAAGAAACTAAGAAACTAAGAAACTAAGAAACTAAGAAACTAAGAAACTAGAATTATGAACACTCCACTGGTGCCTGGCGGCACGGTGGCGGATACAATATTTCGTGTATGTGGATTTATATACACAGAGTATTTATTTGCAATTCGACGGGCGTCACCTAAGTGGCAACTTTTTGCGACTTAATCGCGGCCATAAGGCCAACATTGGGCGCATCTGGGGGGCGAAGCCCTCCCAGCCTGTTGCGGGGGTTTGGGGGGCGCCAGCCCCCGAAAATTCGACAACTTAGAAGTAGACGAATTAGGAATGAACCGAATAAAAAAGCAAAAAAAAAGAGTCCATTGTATATGTATATAGGTGTTGTATCCCTTTTTATTATCGATAAATATATATATATATATATATATATATATCCTTCAGCAAGGGTTTCAATATGTGTACTTTCTGTAGTCTCTTTAGGCGAATGTTTCAATGCCTGTTTGATGTTGCAAGAGCAGCTTGGCAGATTCTGTGCGCGTCTCCTCCTCGCCAGGAAGCGGCTCCTCCGAAGGTGGAGGCCCAGAACGACTTGGATACGAAGATGTGGCTTGGCCAAGACTATATCTGGGCATATCTCAATAGGAACCATATTTGGCCGGTCCCATATAAACCTTAAACCGATTCATATAAATCCAATTCCCGGGTCCCCAGACCTCGGAACCCTCATGGCCGGCCCCCGGATTCAATTTCATGGAATTGGCCGCAGCAATTTGCAAAACATTCGAATGTGAGGCCGAGCGTGGATGCACTTGTTAGCTCGCTAGAAAAACATCCAAATTTGAAAATTTGAATACGAGTATGTATATAGACTTTTTTGCGTATTGGGGGCTGCCGCCCCCAACACCCCGCACGTCTGGGTGGCAGGGTCTTCGCCCCATACCCAGAGTTGGGAGGGAAAGGGTCTGGGGGATATTGGAGCTCAAGTTGGCGGGTACGTGCCTCATGTGCAGTTGCTTTTTTTATCTGTCATTTGTATCCGATGATTCTATTTGTCATTTGCAGTTGTCAGTTGTGTCTGTAATTTGTATCTGCCTTTTACATCTCTTGTTTCGAGCATGTGTTCATATTTGTTCGGATCTGAGAAAGGAAAGGAGGAAAGAAACGACGGAGGAAGTACGAAAGGAGGAAGGCGGGTCTGACTTATTGAACATATTCTAAACATGCTCTGGTTTCTTTAATACACCCCCTCCCACCATGGCAATAAGAATTTGTTTGGGCCAGCCAGATACTCAATTTCTTATTCGTTGATGATCGAAATAGACAGGGAGACCCTAGGTTTTCAGGCCGGAATTGAGTCGGCGTCTTATTGCCATGTTTCTTGTTGCAGTGGTCGGAGGTGTACAAGGGGTATATTCAAACACCCCCACTCTGAAGGGTCGGGGACATACGCAGTATAGATTGTGAGATCAATTCTCAGGTGTGCCTTTTAAAATATGAGTTTCTTGTGCGACACTACATGTGTTGTATTTGTTTCATAGTGGCTTCACATTTCGACATTGTTGACGGAATAAGCTAAGCAGCACCATGTTGTTTCATTGTTTTTTGCCTGCCTCCAGCTCCCGGGACTAGCCCCATTCGATTCGACTCGCGAAACTTGAGCTCTTCTGGGGTATTTATGCGTCCGGAGCCCCGATGTGGTATTCAAACTTGCCCTGTGACAATTCGCTTTTGATTATAAAACCGAAGAATGTACCCGACAACCAAATCTTCGCAAGACCAGAGTTCCAATCGAAACGAAAAAGAAGCGAAATGCTATCTGGAGCCGGGTAGCCAAATATCTGCCCGAGGTGAGTTTTCTGGGTCTGTTTCGTGCCAACACAGTGCTTTTGTGGCGAACCATTAGTAAAGCTCCAGAACACCAAAGTGTTGCTTAATTAATGCTGTCAACCGCATGTGTGTGCAGTTGTGTATGTCAAGTTGTATATTCGTCATGCATGTGTCGCATTTCATGCGCGTCTTTGCGCATTCCACCCAAATCTGCAATTGCATTACTGTTAGCATTACATCATGTACGAATACACAAATACAAATATACACACATGAACTATATCTATAAAACACATACATACATACATACATACATACATACATACATACATGTATATTGTGTGTATTGTTCACGGCATTCATGGAGCAGCACTCGCTTCATGTAGGGGTACATCACACCCAATAGTTTGGGATTGTATTTCGCTTGTCAGTGATGGTCAGAAGTATTTCCATGTGAGTTGGGCCTGAAATTTATGCAGGAGGTGTGGTGGAATTGCATTTGTAGCTCACTATGAGGGTCCCAGGGTGCGGGCACCGGGAAATTCACAATCATACTAAATGAGAGGCAATCTTAAGCTGACTGATTTATGTGCGTGTCAGCAGAGCGACGAGGCGACAGCTGCCGCAGGGCCGCGGGAGGGGGGGGAATCGAATAAAATGCGGAAGCAATACCTTTTGCATATATGTCATAATGATCTTGGGTGATGTTCACCCGGTGGGAAATGCTAACCCGATGCCCTTTGAAGTCCCTCTAGAACTTGTTATCGTTTCACCGAAACTCAAAATATGACTTGGGGCATCAACTGGGTTGCCATGAAACTACGGACACCAAAATAGCAGCAAGTTCAATTGGGACCCCAAAGATATACACCACCACCGGGTTTGGGCTTAGAAAAAATAGGGAAATGGCTGGTGTGGACGATTTGGTGGTGTATATGCAGACTGCCGTAAAATACCGCAGTTTGTATATACACCACCCCGGGGGCGCTGCGCGCCCCCGGGGTGGTGTATATAGAAAGGGTTGTATTTTACAGCAGTTTGCATATACACCACCAAATCGTCCACACCAGCCATTTCCCTATTTTTTCCAGGCCCCAACCCGGTGGTGGTGCATATCTTTGGGGTCCCAATTCAATGCTTTTCCAACCCGAATCCATTGGAAACCCGTCCCAGACGCCAAAGACATCCGCCCCACCGGAGTATCAATCCCGATGCGAACTCCTATATGACATCCTGTATAACATCCTTATACATGTTCCTATAGAAAGTCTTATATATGTGGCCCTTCGTAATTCTTAAATATTCAAGATACAGTTGTAGTGTTTATGATATTTAACCTAAGTTTGTGTGGGCGTGTCATCCGAGCAAGGCGGCGGTTGCAAGAATTGCTGAAGCAGGACCGGCCTGTCAAGCATTAAGTACGAGCACATGTTAAGCAGCATGGGTTGGCTCGACGTGACCAGCGCATGAGCCTCCCAAGCCGCGTGCTCTAGGAATTCATTCTTTTGCAGTGCACGCACGTATCCGGTAATGATCAAGCACACTTTACTTATTCTTGGGGTGCAGGGACCTCAACAAATGTTTTTGAATGATCAGGGTCCATATAGATCCTCTGGAAACACAAATACGATAATTGTGCATATAATTCCGAGTCGAGATCAACCTTCGAGTGCCTCGACAAGGGTGGGCGGCGGCCTTCGACGGCAGCCAAGGGCACCTGAATTATTTATTGAAATATTTATTTATACTTATATATTATGTATATTATATATATATATATATATATATATATTTATTTATATATACACATATAAAAAATAGTAAGTATATAGCAAAACCTTTTAAAGTGTGATTAAATGCGGTATGAAACTACGAGACCAATAACCATTCGACAAATACAACTCCTGTACGAAATTCAAAAAATACCAAGTCCTGGCCGAGCCGAAGCAATCTGGCCAGATCGGTTGCAATCTGGCCCAGATTGCCAGATTGCCCCAGATTGGAATTGGCAATCTGGCGTTCAAGTGTTTTGCCAGATTGGGTCCCGTCTAGCACAAGAAACCCAAGGGTACGCTTGCCAGATTGGTCATTTCCGGATTGGAACTTGGCCTAAGGCCAGATTGGCCTGAATTCCAGATTGGTGCCAGATTGGACTTGTCAGATTTGTGCCAGATTGCTTTGGCTCGGCCAGAAGTCTCATAATGAGTGTCCTTAGCCGGCCAAATCAGAGTCAGCCTCCCACGAGCATTTCGCACCGCACGAGAGCTTACCAACTGCCATATAATGCAAACACATCGATTGATATGGTTACCCCTATATATTTTTCTGTAATATATTTATCTTATATCCTTTTCCATATTGTATAATTCTTACAATGAGTTTCCTTAGCCGGCCAAGCCAAAGTTAGCTTCCCACCACTATTTTGCAATATTCTGCACCGCACATGAGCTTCCCAACTGCCCTATAATGCAACATCAACAAATTATGGAACATATCGTTTAATATCAATTCCCCAAAATATATCTCCTATTATAAAATATATAGAATGTCACATGCGCGTGCCCCTCACGTGGGGTTCTCCAACGCAGGGCGCATCTGCGCATTTCTTTAGTAGTTCTGCGCTAGTTAGTGGAATTGTCAGGTTGCCAGAAATGGCACCCCGACCGCTTGTTGTCGGGGCCCCGCAGACTTGCGGCTTAGTCGTGCGAAGGCCCGCACTTGGTAAGATTTTTGAAAACCTTTGTATCATAGTTGTGCAGACCGGTACACCTTATAAAGGGTATTGTATGAAGTCCTATCCGTATTTATATAAACACATATATGCGAAATATATGGGAAAGAATATGCCTACAAGGCCGATCATGATGTGTACTCAATTCGACATGGAGGGGGTATAGCACCAAATCTACCAACTCGAAACATGGTCCCCATACAAACGCGATAATATGCCCCCTGTCGCCCCCGTCCCACAAATTGTGATACATATGTTAAATTAATGTGAATTGGTAGGTTTCACATTTATTATGCATTTACTTAACATGATTCCTACTAAAATCGGAAAATATCGAGGTGTTCATAACAAATCGACGTTTCAACCATATATGCCTGTATATCAAATGGCCTGTGCATTGCAAAAGTGTCATATTAGGATCATAGTCAGACATGTGAAGCTTACATGGAAATATGCTTGACATAGCATATAACACACATTGTAATTATATGAAATATGGATGTATATATATATATATATATATATATATAACATATATATATACATATGTATATAGGTGACACGTCTATTGTATGTATCTTAGGTGCAATTGCCATTTCGTGTTCATGGGTTTTCATGCATGTTTCATATGTGTGTATATGTTGGGGCCCCGGGCCCCTTTGAGCTTATGGCCGGGCCCAAACAATCGAAACATATGACACACATACGAGAGACAATCTGAAACTTAGAAATGCCATATTCTTGACATATTTGTTTCATATAAGGTAATCCGCCATATTGGCCAGTGTTTCCAACTTGTTCGTGTGGGCTTGTGTTCTTAGTTATAAAAAAACGGGAGCTTTGCTTTAATTGTATTTTGTTGATTCTGATGGTGTGTGTATGCTGTGTCTCCTATGTTTCTTGCGTTGTTGTTTACCATATTGCTTTGACATGATGTTTAGTGTTTTGTGTGTGGCTTGGGATAATGTTCCATAAAAATACTTTTTGTCTTGAATAGCATGCGTTGTATCCCCATAGGAGTTCCACTAGTTGAAAATTTTGTAACCGCAGCGAGTTCCCACAGAGGCCCAGAAACTCCGGAACATTTTGCAAAACTTGTGAGTTATGTTGGCTAAAGTACAGTAAATACTTACATTAAGATTGCCAAATTTCGTATATATATATATATATAAAAAAAAAAAGAAATCAAGTTACTTATTGATTTCCGACCAATTGCCAGATTTTGCATTATATGGACGTTGGGAAGCTCTAGTATAGTGCAAAGTACTCTTGGGATTTTAACTAAGAGCTTGCCCACCAAGCGAACCCAATCATGAGAAGTTCAGTGTTCGAAGGAATTTTCAGATTTCTGTTGCTTTGAGACTCGCACGACATTTGACACGTAAGTTCTCACCATTTGGTTGGCTATGTTCATTTAGCATTTCATTCTCAGCAAAGTTAGGCCCAGCCAGTATTTAGCCAAAAGGTTTTGGTGGCTCAGCGCCCCTAAATATATTTAGCACTTCCACTCAGCGGATAGGACTGAAGGAATCGTACCATGTGATTCAATTGTCCTGTTCTTATGTAGGTAGGGAAATAGTCCATGTCTATATGTGAGCGTCCGAAACAATTATGCTCGATTCTGCTTGCAATATGGTGCCGACTACGTAGAGCACCAAATTGAGTTGTACAGCCGGCCGGTCGCCGGCGCTTGCCGTCCGCCACCGGCCGGCCGCCGGCTCGGGCCCTATGGGCCCCCATGGGCCCCCGTGGCCCCCATGGTCCTCTATGGGCCCCCATGGGCGCCCATGAAGGTGAATATATTGAAATGTTGTCGGCTGGATGACGTAGGATCCGCCGGATTGTTTCGGACACTCACATATGTGTAGATGATTCGATAATTTATTTTCCACTTAGCTGGAAAAGGAACAGTCTACTCTTCTACCTTTGAAATGTAGTTGATGGGGTTTGAAACTGATGGGGTTTACTTGAAATGGGGATTAAACCTATTAGATTAAACCCCATTAAAGGGTAATAGATAAGGAATATGAGAAGGAATATATTCTAATTTTATTGACACCACAGCGGGCCGCGGCCGAAGGCCGCGGCCCCCTGTTCTGTCCATTTCATTAAAATGAATTCCTTCTCAGATTCCTTATATATTCCCCCTTAATGGGGTTTAACCTAAATGCAGTTTAATCCCCATTTCAATTAAATCCCATTAGTATCAAACCCCATTGACTACATTTCAAGGGTAGAAAATAGGCTGTTATATTCTCCCTTAATGGGGGTTAATCTAAATGGAGTTTAATCTCCATTTTAGTTGAACCCCTATTAGTGTTAAACCCTTATTGATTACCTTCCAACTACTCAGTTGGTAGGACGATAGTTTCAACGAATGTCTCAACAACATAAATCTTAACAAAGTGGGCGGGCAGCAGGAAGTGTCATCCCTTTTCCCGACAAGTGCAAAGTTAATAGTCTATTTGTCTGCCGGTCTAGACATGGATTATTTACCAGTTAGGGTCTTCTCTCTCTCTCTCTCTCTCTCTCTCTATCTATCTATATATATACATGTATATATGTGAGCGTCCGAAATAATTGTGTGTCATTTTGTTTATAAATGACACCCTGGCGGCGAAAGACCCTAAACAACAGAGTTTGAATGGGATTAGAGGATTCTAGCCTGGGGGGGTACTTTCTGGGGGCTACCAGATTTGGATCTCGTTAGGCACTTACCGGTCTGGGGGTCTACAGTCTGGGGGGCTACAGTCTGGGGGGCTAGAGTCCTGAAAGCTACCAGATTCGGTGCTCGCAAGGCGCTTACCAGTTTCTCTGGGAGGCTACAGTCTGGGAAGCTACAGTCCGAGGGAGAAGTCTGGGGAGCTACAGTCTGGGACCCTACAGGCTGGGAGGCTACAGTCTGGGAGGCTCTCGTTGGGCCCTTACCGGTCTGGAAAGCTACAATCCGGAACACTACGGTCTGGACAGTCTGGAAAGCTACAGTCTGAGAGGCTACAGTCTGGGGGGCTACAGCCTGGACAGTCTGGGAGGCTACAGTCTAGAAGCTACCAGACTTGGATCTCGTTAGGCACTTGCCGGTCTGGGGGGCTACAGTCTGGGGGGCTACAGTCTGGGGAGCTACAGTCTGGGGGGGCTACAGTCTGGTAGGCTACGGTCTGGGGGGCTACAGTCTGGGGGGCTACAGTGTAAAGCACGCAAACGGACGCAGAGTGATGTCAAGTCATGTTTTGCGCACAGTGTGCAGCGAACACGTCTGTCTTGGGGTCAAAAACGCAAACGGCTCGAGACTGACGCATGATGACGCATGTTTTTGCAAATCGGAGCTGCTGGCCACCAGATCTGTGCCGCGCAAGCCTCCTACCTGCTCCTTAAGAAGAATTATATAGGACCCTTTAACGCAAGCGTTGTTTAGGGAAAAACGGTATCGACTGCGTAGGGCGCCGAATTGAGTTGCAGAGCCGGCCGGGCGTTGCCGCCGGCCGCCGGCCGCCGGCCGCCCGCCGGCTTGGGCCCTATGTGCCCCATGGGCCCCATGGTCCCATGGGCCCCCATAGGCCCCCATGGTTTGATATTTTTTCGGCCGGATTACGCAGGATCCGCCGGATCGTTTCGGACACTCATATATATATATATATATATATATATATATATATATATATCCAATTGCCTCCGGCCTACCCGCCACCGTGCCTTATATTGGCTCAATAAAGGTGCACATGTATTGTCGTATTGGCTCAATAAAGGTGCACATGTATTGGCTCATTGAAGGTGGACATGTATTGGCTCAATGTGCAAGGATTAAGGGTTAAGGCTTTTGTTGTTTGTGGTTTGTTGTTTCTTGCTGTGCTTTCGTGCACGAGTTAGAGAGACAATTGAAACACAAACGGGCATAAAGATTAAAGATACAAACAGCAAATTGTTTGGTTGTTTGTGTGCTTGTTTGCTTGTTTGCTTGTTTGTTTGTTTGTTTGTTTGTTTGCTTGTTTGTTTAGATTTTGTTTGTTTACGTGTTCGTTTGTTTTTTGTTTGTTTGTTTGTTTGTTTGTTTGTTTGTTTGTTTGTTTGTTTGTTTGTTTTTTGTTTGTTTTCGTTTGTTTGTTTGAGTGTGTGTGTGTGTGTGTTTGTGTGTTTGTTTGTTTGTTTGTTTGCTTGTTTGCTTGTCTGGTTGGTTTGTTGTTTGTTTGGGATTAAGGATTATTAGGGGTTAAGGAATCAAGGATTAAGGATTAAGAGTTAAAGCACTCCCGTTGGGGACGAGAGCACCCCCGCTGGGGACATTGAAAGCTCCCCCGCTGGGGACATTGAAAAGACATTGAAGCACCCACGCTGGGGACATTGAAATCAACAATGATTTTACAATATTCTATAGTACAAGCGACCACTATTCCGTTTTTGGGGGGAGGGGGTAAACTATACAAAAATATTGGTGCTGGAGTACAGCCGCTCGCACGTAAACGCACATGTGACGTTGACATGCGGAGGGCCTATGCAATCGGGGTTCTGGATAGTACAAAGGACACATTGAAGGTGCACATGTATTGACGCAATGTGCAAGGATTAAGGGTTAAGCCTTTTGTTGTTTATTTTTCATTGTTTACTGTTCAATGTTTGTTGTTTGGGACATGCGTGACGGAGTACAGTAGACAAGCAACCAAAAAAAACGCACACATGTGATGTTGACATGCGGACAGCCGCTCTGTACATTAAAATGAGTGACACTACCACAATAGTGCACCCTAAAGGGCGTCGCTAGCTTGATGTTTTGAAGTTTATGTTTGAAATGCGGCTTGGTACATTAAAATTAGGGAATTGCTTCCTAAAGGACGCCATTATGGCATTTTTTTGAGTTTTAGGTTTCATTGGGCTCTTTTGGCCTGTCTTCGCTGGTCTTTGGGGACCCTTGGGCTGCCTTGGGTGCCTTTGGACGGCCATCGGGGCTTCATTTCTCACCTTTGGGGGTCCATTGGGGCGCCTCTGGAGCGTCATTGGGCTCCATTTGTCGCCTGTGGGGATCCATTGGAAGCCTTTCCAAGATCCAATGAAGTTGGCGGCTGCTATTGTGTGTGCATGCATTTGCTTCTTGCATGCGCGTGCACCCATTTGCAGTGTCTTGCTGTCTCGCTGCGAACGCGAGTATGTATGTATGCATTGGGGGTCACTTTTGGGGTCACTTGGCGATCACTTCGAGCGCAGTTTCTCATGTTGCAGCGATTTGCAGATATTTGAAGATCTTTATAGTTTTTTGAAGAAAAACACAGAAAATGACTCCAAATTGTGAGTTTGACCCATTATTTGGTCCAAATGGATTACTCTAATTTTTTTCCCCCCAAAGCGCATTATCGAGTTGGACCCATTATTTGTGGGTCCAAATGCACTTCACATAAATTCGTTCACCAGACTTTTGTGACGCAAGCCCAATTTGTAACATACCAAACTGTGCCGAAAACATCAATCTTAAAATAGAAGAATCATGCCCCGAGCTTGTGTGGTATTTTAAAACAATCCAATTGAGAAACAAGTCTTAAAACTCCTCGCAGTCCCTCCACTGGTGCCCGAGGCACGGTGGCGGATATATATATATATATATATATATATATATATATATATATATCATGGATTCCCAAACTTCGGATGGGGTTGTTTAAACAAAAATATATGTATATATATACATATATATATATATATATATATATTTGCGACTTTCTGGCATGTCCCTAAGTCCCTTAATACAGAAATGTAAAGAATATTGCGATAAAAAGCTTGTTGAAAATAATAATAATAGTGCGTGCATTCACGGAGGCAAAAGAATTGTTTTGCAGGCCCGATTGAATGTCCGTTGGGCCCTATGGTTCCATGGGGCCCCATGGGCCTATGGGGCCCATGGGTCCCTATGGGCCAATGGGGCACCACGGGCCTATGGGTCCATGGGGCCCTATGATCCCATGGGGCGCTATGGGCCCATGGGGTCCATGGGCCAATGGGGCCCCATGGGTCCATGGGGCCCTATGTGCCTATGGCCCCCATGGGCCCATTGGGCCGGCCACCCGCGGCCGGGGCCGGCGGGCGGGCTGTCGTTTTTGTTTTGTTGTACAGAGGCGGGCCCGACTTGATCGGACATGGCTATATATATACACAGATATATAAGATCAATGTGGAACCTCGATTTTCATCATATTAGAGTTGGATGCCTTTAGTGGGGTGTGAAATACGCATGTGAGGTCAACTCAGACTTTGCCCACTAAGCGAAGGCATTGTGTTAATTGTTTTCTGAAAAATATGCATGACCAGAAGTTTTGCAGACACACTACATACAACATCAACAATGCAGTATGCCCAGGTCAGCCTTGGCCTACATCAGGCTTAATGCTTGCACATGTTTGTTTGATCGCTCGATGCTTGCACATGTTCGTGTGCATGCATCCGTGAATGAGTTTTAGCCTCATCGATTGTGGCACTCGTTCCAGACGTTGGCACTCTTTGTTTTCTACTTAGAAATCGGATTCAGCCCCAGTACCACCTCCATCATTCAGAACTAGCAGACATATTGCAAAGATGTTGTGAAAGCGCTGCTCTAGAAATGTCCATCAAATATTGAAAGTATTTAAACAGATGACCATCATAAGAATGCAAAGTGCAGGAGCATGTGAGCGCGACATGTGGATGAAATATTGAGATAAATGGCAGCTGCAGTGAAATACATGTGACATGCAGTTGCTGCATGTGATTTTCCATGGTTTTTCATTACGGTGCATTTTCATCTTTGCTTCATATGATATGCATATGTTTACACGTAAGGTATGTGCTGCGTGCATGTTGCATGCACCCTATGTTTCGCATGTATGCTG
>Ga0099797_100170_pt1 | contig 42229 bp, 24 predicted proteins | sample Uncmet_Sort48C_1_FD_89871 | JGI IMG/M metagenome (GOLD analysis project Ga0099797, IMG submission 89871) | Marine eukaryotic communities from CALCOFI LINE 67, Pacific Ocean - C012_Sort48C_1 | ecosystem: Environmental > Aquatic > Marine > Oceanic | place: Pacific Ocean: Monterey Bay | collected... | reverse complement strand
GTGTTTGACGTTGGTAATATCTATCTACGTTTTCGGTTTGTTCGATGAATTGATGAATGAATGGATGAGATGGAATGGATTGAATGCAACGTAATGAATGTTTGAATACAATATACCTTGTTGTATGCGTTCGCTTGTGATATGGGATCAATTGTAGAACGCACCTGATCGTCGGCCCGTTTGTTCTTTATATTCCCAAGCGTCAGTCAGTGATGTATATAGATATTCATGGAGGCCGTTCTGTGATTACACGTGTGAGAACATTTAGAACGAATTAGAGAATAGAGAAGGAGGGTGGTGCCTGGGAGTGTGTGCAAAATGTGTAATAGTGTGCAGTGCAAGATTAAGATGAAGAAGATAGAAATAACTATAATAATGATGCTTGCATATTATTATTAATAATAATAATAATAATAATATATTTATAATAGTATTGCATTGTATTATTGTATATATATTAATTATTATTATTATTGTTAATTTTATTTTTTAGTCTGAGATTTTTTTTTTGCATTTGTTTCCATAGTAAATAATTTTGTTTCTTTTGTTAAAATCTCAGACCCGGTTTGAGATTTTTTTGAGATTTAAAATAATGCTAATTACAATGCACCCAATAGGCCTTCCAGTCAATCCTTCTGTCAGAGGATATATGCATCTGCAATCATTCTGACTTTCTGACATCAGTGGGTCTTCATTTAGCTCACCCCCACCCGAGTATTATCCACCGAGAGCTGCATCAAAACTCAGTAAATTTCTTTTGTAGAACTAATTAACAATTATTATTAATTTTTTTTTTTTTTTAAACTTTTTTTAGTTGTAGTAAGAAATTTAGTGTATCATATATATTTTAGTAACCAGTTACTGGTCGCCGCAGCCTTACCGTTCTCTTGCTTATGGAGTATTAGTTTGCAGACGTGCATTCGAGCTTCATTAATAGTATAATAGAGTAATATTATTGAGACTGAATATTGAGCATAGTAATCATCACGGCCATGGTGTATGGTCATATTGAAGAGGCATTCACAGCAATTACTCAAAAATATAGTCATTTCGAAGATGCAAAACTAGAAATGTTTATTGAATCTCCTAGGGTGCGTACCATGTTTGCTAGAGTAGTTACTATGTGTATACGTATAAGTGATGTATTATCAGGCTGGATCGAAAAAATTCCAAGATCTTACGGGTTAACACTACATGCAGAGACATACAAACAGCAGCTCAATTTACTCTCCTCCCTCATAGATTGAAAATTTTTCATCAGCATCATTTTAAAAAAGTTATACCTTCGTAACTTTTAGTGCGTTACAATCTACTCGCACCACAAACAAACTAAAACTCATAACCGTCTCATTCCTTGCGGAATTTGGTTAACATGATAATTCTTCAACATTTCCAAGGGGGCGACTCTGTCCACAGTAGCATAACAGACTGGAATCCTATCGCAACCAGGTTGTGCAGCGTTCGCAACAAATTTTCGAGCACTACCTACTGGGCACTGAATATTTTTGTAAAATGGCCAACAACGATTTGCTGGTGGTTCATCCGCAGGAAGACATCGTGTTGGCTTGCTGCCGCATTCAGGTTGTTGTGTGTTTGGAACACTAAATACTTTGTACCCTGGCTGGCACCTTGCTGGCATGTACATTGGACATGATAGGACGGTCGAACCTTTCCTTTTTGGCGCAACATCCCACTTTGTTGAAAACTCAACACCAACCCTATAATCACCTACATTATTATCTGCTTCGTCAAACCAGCCGCCACCGCCGCATGCCTTTTGTGCAGCGCTTAGGAATTGCTTGTGTCTACCGTATTTATAAGTTGCCCACGGTTGCCAATTGTTCCCGTTGCTAGATATTCGTTTTGCTTGTGCAGCGTTACACTTTGCATCATACGCACAACTGTCCGATACGTCAGGATGCCATTTGCTATTTATTTGCCATAATCCGCGGTCATAGCTATCTGAATTTTGGCCTCTCGCACGTGGATTGCCTCTGCTTTCTGCCCACGCAACAGCAACAGCAACACTGCACTTAGATGTGGATCCGCCAACACCTTTCCACTTGTCTGCTACTTGCTTCATACTTAAAGCGCTAGTTGTTGCAACAAGGATACAACATACTAACGTAACGCCGATAATACTCTTCAGCATTGTGATCTCGTTATATTTTCTCAACTTATTTTTTTCTTCTTTTTTTGTCTTTTGTCTCGCTTGCCTCTTGGATCGTCGATCGTCGTGGACGGCCTCGACTTCGTAGTAGCGGTATTATATATTATATTATATATTATTGTGCTATTATATTGTTGTGCTATTTTCTACTATTATTTTGGAAGGACGTTGTCCTTGTGCTATTTACCTGCTATTTACGCCTGGAGTACAATTCCACGTTGGAGGAACTATAATAAAAAACAGAAAAACATTGCAGTTCGAGTTAGAGTGTGCTGAAACATTCGTCGTGAATACAGTGTATCACTATTGCAAAAACTGCCTCTTGCCTTACCCGATATAATGCTGTGCATATGCTATTTTAAAAATCAATAGTGTATCGTTTTATATTATTCGCGGTAAGTACAACCATTTTGCAGGAATGCTGTGCTGTTATAAGCAGCGTGGTCTACATTCCCTTTACTATTCCTCAACTATACAGTTAATATTAAGGTAAGCACAACCATTTTGCAGGAATGCTGAATGCTGTGCTGCTATAAACTCAAGCGCAGCGTGGTCTACATTCCCTTTACTATTCCTACTACCACTATACAATTTATATTAAGGTAAGCACAACCATTTTGCAGGAATGCTGTGCTGATATATACTCAACTATGCAGTTAATATTAAGGTAAGCACAACCATTTTGCAGGAATGCTGTGCTGATATATACTCAACTATGCAGTTAATATTAAGGTAAGTATAACCATTTTGCAGGAATGCTGTGCTGATATATACTCAACTATGCAGTTAATATTAAGGTAAATTAAAAAAGACCCCCGTAACAGGGAGGGTCATCAATAAATACCAATAAATGAAATAGCAATGTAATACGCACCTAATCTCATTGGGATGAGAGCATGACGCTAAATCCCAAACTTGATTTAACTACGTGTACGTATCTTAACAAGTATACAGTACCTATATCTACAATATTTAAATCAAGTTTGGGATTTAGCGTCATGTGCTTATCCCACATAATTAATTAATAAACGTTAACGGAGATAAATTTATAATGAATTATTATTATATTTATATTAAGCCATATTATAATACCTTTTTTTCCCTTTTTTTTTAATTATTTTTTATTTTTTTTTTATTAAATTATTTTACATTATATTTTTTTTAATTAATTATTTGTAATTTTTTTAGTCTATTTTTTGATATTATTATTTATAAAAAAAATGGAAAAAAAAACTTTTACGTTCATATTCGGGTATTCATTGAATTTATTTTTATTATTTTTTATTATTTTTTATTGTATAAAATTATTATAATATAGATAAACGGAAAAATATGTTTGTAAAAGTATCTTAATGGATCGAATATATGCGGCAATTTATTACCATTTATGGATCAGCAATTAGAAAATTGGAATAACAAAACAAACAGACTATAATTAATATTTTAATATTAAGCACTTTATTATTATTATTATTATTATTATTAATTTATTATTAATAATAATAAATAAATACATTGTTTTTAAATTGAATAGAAGTCAAACCAACAATGCAACTGTAAGGAACAGCGTCCGAAGATGCATTTTCTTTATAGTAACTACTGAGGAAGCTCCCTTTGTAGAATATGCAAGGAACGGCGCGAAAACGCGGTGGCGCGAACGCGGTAAAAAATAATGTTGATGTCGAAGATGGTAATGGTAGTAGTACTAATAAAGAGGACCTAACCAACCAAAATGAAGAGGAGCGGGAAGAACTATTGGCACGCTACTTTCGTAGACGTGCAAAAGATATCCATGATATGGTTTCAACAGGAAATTTCTACGGTATTATTGATACGTTACGTCCCCTATTTGATGGTAAGTTATGTCAGAACGCAATAATATACGTAGAAAATACTAACTTAATACTTTTACTACATATACGAAGTCGATACAAGTGATTTTATACGTAAACTAATTTATAGCTTGTTTCCTAATATACCAACGTCTCGACAAAACAATAACAATAGTTCACAAAATGCTATTCATAAACGATACACATCGAAACCAGATTTGTATGGCCCATTTGTTTTAACATTGACAATTGCAGCAATTTTAACGATGAGCGTAGAGTTGAAAGGCGAATGGCCACGTCATTATGCTGAACAAATGATACTAAGCACGTCAGTCGTACTTGCATTTACTTGTTGGCTTGGCTTTACATGTTTACTGAAATTAGGATTTTATGCACTGGGGGAAAGTTTTTCATGGTCGATGTGCGCCTATACAACTGGATATGCATTGTCTGGTCATTGTATAGCGTTATCTGCAAATTTGATGTTTACCTATTTATTTTATCCATGTTTGTTTATATTTGTTGGCTTATCGAGTATTAGCTTTGGGCAGCAGCTTAGCAGTCGTATAAATACACGTGGATATAATTCTAATGTAAATATTTTTATCACGCTAGTTGCAATATGTAAGTATTATCCTTTATAATCACCCTTGTAACTTTCTTCTAGTCACTAACTTTTCAATATAATAATTTTACGCACTTAGTAAATTTTTTTGGATGCTTCATTATACGTAACAAAATTCTAGGCTTGCAATTAATTTTTAACTTGGTCACGGAAGTAACTGGTACACATAAGTCTGTCAATGGAAATTTAGATGTCATAACGGACGATAAAGGAAACATGCTCATCCAGCCACACCAATAAACTTGATTTTAGCAAGCTTTTTCAGGCCAACTATATATATATATATATTATTTTCTCATACTCACAATTTTGAATAAAAATTTATAAAAATGATATTGTCATATTACGTATATATGCATTTTATAAAATATTATAATAATGTGTATTTAATTGCGCTTTACAAGTATATATATGATATCATCGATTAAAAGAACTCAGTTATTATATTCCATTAGAGAGGTAGGAATTATCATGAGAGTAAATAAAACTATAATACGCGCATAATTATTATTATTATATGATATCAATAAATGATATCATATCATAACTTAGGCTTATTTTTATGTGTGTAAAAAATGTTTTTTATTTTAAACCTTTTTAAGTACCTAGTATCATCCTCGAGAAGATAGTATCGAAAATCGAAAGAGGTACATCGATGATTTTAACCTTCGGTTGATGAAAAATTTGCATTTGTATTGTATGAGGAAGGAGAGGAAATTGAACCCGGGGTACAATTTATTAACTTGTATATTATGTATAATATTAATATTTTTTTTTGTATTTTTTATAAAATACTTTTAACTCTTTCGGTATTGATATTTTACGCGAACCGCGTATATTTATTTTGGGAGACATTTTAAAATGCCTTTCTTTAAATATTTGATTACTGCTGTTTTCCTAATTCTTTCTTTCTTTTAAACTATTTACCTTCTGCGTCGAAGCGTACTAGTCGTTTGACTTCTACCTAACCGCGTAACATCACCACATTTATATTGTTTCAAATCTTCTGAAAGCCATTTGACACTTGAATTTTCCGGAGCAAATATTTTCCCATCTAAACTATTTTTAGATTTATCTAATACGTTTAAACCTGGGACATCGCCAGGGCCAAAATTGTAATATAGTACAAGTGCTGCATCATTTGGTTTAGCCATAGCTTTTTTTGTAGCTACCGCGTCACAGGAGTGGGTTTTGATTTCATCTGTGCTCAGTTCTTTGGACCAAACAGTAATATCATCAACAACTGCGTTGGATGGGCTACCACTTCCCATCGCACCAACACGAAATGATCCTATTTTTTGTTTATAACTAATCGTTGAAGGGGCATAACTTTTGAAATTTGCAAGTTTTCCATTAATATATAACTTTGCTTGTTTATTAGTAAATGTTGCAGCCACGTGGTAAAATTTATTGAGCTCAACTTTAACTCCTACAGCTTTGTCGTCAGAATTTCCTGGGTCAGTTGAGCGTATAATATCCATGGTGGTAGTTGGGGTAGCTTTATCGTCCCGTCTAAATGCAAATGCGAAACCATTTTGGTCTGCGCCTAGGGCCCAACCATGGCCGTATTCGCCTTTTCGGCTACCTAAAGTTGTTACTAAACCAGTCATAAAAACGCCTTGTGGGGCAAATGCACGTAAACGCACCCATGCCTCGACAGTGAGAGTGTTACGCGCTTTATACTTCATCGCCGTGTAACCTTTCAACCCGGCACTAATGTATGGGCCATCTCTTATTGATAATGCAAAACTCATATTTCTAACTCCAGCGGTTGCTTTGGCGTCCAAGTTAGCTTGATGTTTAACCAATGCAGCTTTGACTTTGTCATACATTGCTTTTAACTTGTCAGCTTCCGCCTGTTCGAGTGTGCGTTTCTTGCGCGCAGCAGGGCAAGTTTTACTTTGTTTCAATTCTGCCTCTTCAGATTTCTCTGTAAATTGAGAAACAACACGCTCAATTGACGATTGTACGGTTGCAATTTCAATAACACTTTTTTTGCCATCTTGTATTGCAGCTTTTTTTGATGCCGCAGCAGCTTCTTTTGTAACAACTAGGGTTTTGTATGCAGTGTCAGCTGCATCTACTTTAGCTTTCGCAGCTTTGTATTCTGCATTATCCGTTTGTTGTGGCGCTTTTGACAATGCTAGCTTGGCATCCTCCAGTTTTTCTTTTGCTAAATTAACCTTTTTAGTTTGTTCAACAAATTCTTCCGTCATTGTTGCTGTTTTTTCTTTTGATTTTGCACCTGCTTTTTGCATAGCTATCAATTTATTTTGCAAACTCTTCTTTTGCTTGTTTAATTCTTCGGCTGCTAGCGCTGCAGCTTTTGCACCCCCGCAAGTACTTTTCTCCTCTGCTAACGCATTTTGGAATTTAGTTACTTGTACACTCCATTTGTCCTCTGCTTCTTTTAATCGTGCTTGCATTGCCGCGCGCGAAGCTTCCATGGCAGCTTTTTCTGTCGGGCTTAAACCAGTTTTAATACCGTCTTTTTCTGCCTTAGCAGTCTTTTCCATGTCTTCATCCTCTGCATCATCATTATCTGCGTTTATGGTGACTCCTTTTTCTGCTTTACTGCTTGCACCTGTAGCTGCTGCCGCCGCCCCACTTGCTGCACCGGCAACAGCTGCTTTTGCTGCGTTTTGCACTTTAGATTGTTCTATTTTTTTCTCAACTTGTTTATTTGCGTCTCCGCCATCGATGGAATCAACATTTTCTGCTCCAGGCGCGCCTGTTGCACCTTCGGCTTTGGCCACGGTAAGCGCTGCTTTGGCATCTAGTTTTGCGGCAGTAAGTTTATCAGCAGCTTCTTCGCGTTGTGCCTCTAGACCAGTAGACGATGCTCCTGTTGCGCCAGTTGCTGTTTGACCTTGTGCTGCGCCAGTGCTGGCTAGCTCTTGCCCTGATATTTGTTCAAGCTGTTTGCCTTGATTTTTTGCTGCTTTCACTGCTTCTTCTGCCATGCGCTTAGCTTTGTCCATCTCGGCACCATGCATTGCTTTGATCTTTTGCTCGATAGTTGCAGCTACAGTTCCTGCATCAACGCCTTTCCCTTGTGGCCCTGCAGACCCTTGTGGTCCTTGTGGTCCTTGCGGTCCACGCATTGTTTTAGCTTTTTCAATACCCTCTTTCAATCCTTGTAAATATCCTTGCTGTTCAGCATGTTTACGTTCCGCAAGTTTTAAGCCTTCTGCATACCCTGCTTGGTACGTACGTGCTTTGCCTTTTTCAGCATGTCTCAACTCTTCTACGTTGCCTTTTAATTGCGCTTTTAACATTTCGTATGCGCGACGGTCGCCACGGATTGTCTGTGCTAATGTTTTGATTTGGTCCTTGTTGGCATTTGCTGCTCTTAATTTTGTCAATTGCTCTTCGTTTACTTCAATATCATTTTCTTTTTTAGCCATGTCTTTCCTGGTTGCCAATGCGACACGTAGTGCGAACTGTTGAGCCATTGAACTTTCAGTTTGTACAACTTGGCGTACTGGGCACGCATTTCGTCCACGGCCTAACTTATGGGTCCACTGCGGCATGTATTCTGGCGGGCAAGTTTCCATGTCTTTCGGCCCATACAACCCACCCTCGGTACATGTTAGACGGGCACCGCACCAACCACATCCAGCATCAACACATTGGCGGCAGTCAGAGTACGAATCGCATTTTGCATTGTCTAACTTTCTATATTGCCAACCTGGCAATTGTTCATCCCAGAAATATGGACCACTTTTTGATCCAGTTTTACACCCAACACCTGGGATCCAGCCACAACTTACATCTAAAATACATTCGTTTGCAGAAAGGTACAAACCACATGCTACGGAAACGATTGGGCTTTGCTCTGGCAATGGTTCTGCAACGATTGCAGCTTCCATTTCATCTGCTTGCTCGGTAACTTTTAATCTGGTCAGGGCACCTTTAAAACTGTCAGCTTCGACGCGTGCTTCAGCTGCTTCCCTGTCAAGGTTTGCTTTCTTTAATTCCAAATCAGATATTTTTACCAGTACTGCATTCCTATCGCGTTTGCATGATTTCATTTGAGATGTTTTAATCTTCAATTCCTTTTCCAATTTTTTCAATGTTTCTTCACTACTTGTTTCCGCTTTTAACGCTAATTTTTTAGCAGTGGACTCTTTTGTTTTTAATGTTGCTGCAACTTTCATATGATTTAGAACCTTTTGTTGCGCTTTCGTAGCTTCCTCCCGTGCAAGTTTTAAACGCTTCATTTCCTCGGTTTCAGCCAAGCGTGCCTCAAGCAAATATGATTTAGTCTTTTCTGCACTGGCAACCGCTTTTGCTTGTACTGCTTCAGCGGCAGGTGCAGCAGGTGCACCGTAGCCGCCACCCCCATAGCCGCCATATCCAGCTAATTGCTTGCTACGAGTTCTTAAACTTGTGCGTTCGTTGAGCTGTAACAAAGAAACTCTCGATGCAGCGGCAACAATTCTAGCGTTGTCGCCATATCGTGCTTCTGCATCTTTAACGTCTTGTGTAGCTTTGGTCAAATTTGCAGCTGCTTCTCTTGCACGTGCATTTGCTTCATGCGATTCCTTCCTCAACGTAACAATATCGTCTTCTTCTGTAATTAATTCTTCTGCATCACCCATAGCACTTTTTTTTGCACGATTTACAGCGTCTTTCTCTTCAATTGCCATTTGTGAAGTTCTGTTTTCGATTACATCAACGCGACGTTCGTACGTGGCACATTCTTTTTCTAACCGTTCCAAGTCGTCTTTATGACTCATGAGGTCTAGTTTTGCATTCTTTGCGTCCATTGCCAATTTGTTTGCTTTTGCCTCGGCAATTTTTGCTTTCGCGCTAACGCGTTTCATTTTTTTCATATCAGCCTCAGCACCTTTTCTCAATTCCTCTTTACGCTTATTAATACGTTTAATTTTCTCCTCATACCGTTTACGTAACTCTTCTTGTTTCTTTCTTTTAACAACTTTTGATTTAATCATGGAAGCTTTCTCACGGATAACTTCTAGCTCGTCGTCCTGTTTAGCCTTGTCCAATGGATCTTCAAATACAAATGCAGCTTGCTGTCCTTGGGACACAACTTGATTGCCTTGCTCATCTTTTAGGATCGTAGGTGCACTTGGGCATTCCTCCGCCGTATCAATGCATTGTCTTTTTGTACCACACCAAATTTCTTTTCCTGGTACACAACCTTTTTTAACGGACAGTAATTGCAATTTAACCAACGATGGGTCGACACCTAGTGCGCCAATGGATTTAATACCTTTGGTGATGGTGGCATCGCGCTGTTTTTTCTTTGCCTCCGCCAATGCTTTGGCAGCTGCCATGTCAGGGTCAAGCATTAATTCAGATTCATCGTTTAACCGTGCTTGCTCAGCGCTGGTCATTGGATGTCCACCTTTTAAAAAGTGTTTTAACAACATCATGTTGCGTTTGACTAACGCAACTGCTAAATCAACCGCGTTCACTTGTGCTTTGCGCGCACCTTGCTCATCATTTTGACGCTTTGCCTTTTCCTCACATGCACGCAACAAGTCGAGTTTAAATTTACGTTCCTGTCCAAGCAACACATGGTAATTTTGCTCCGCTGCTTCGCTTGCTGCTTCATCACTTAACAAGCCATCTACAACAGCTTCCAAGCGAACTAATTCCGCGCGTGCGTCGTCGGCTTTTTGCGCACTAGATGCTTTCTTGCTTTCCGCCTTTGCGCCTTTTTGTTGCTCTTCCAATTCCTTTACTACCACATCTGCGCTTGCGGTTGGGGAGGATCCAGACAACGCATTGCGTAAACGTTTCAACAAACCATATACTTTTTGTTTTGGTGATTTACCTGCTTTCCCTTCAACACTGCATACTTGCCTGTGCATGCCACTGTTTAGTAGTGCAACACGTTTTTTTGCACCCTTCTTTACAGTCCACACGGTTGGTAGACGTATGTCGTTGGAGCTTTTTCGGAAGCATTCAACATATGCGGAGCGTGGGCCATGGAAACCTGGGTCACGTTTTTTAGTACGTTGACAAAAGTTTTCTGGGCAGTAAATTTCTTCGTCGTCGTCGGCACTACCAGTAATTTCAATCAGGGAACTAATAGTTTTTGCGGCAACATTGAATACACCTGGCGCAGTGCCAGATACGGCATCTGCCAATGACTCGATTGCTTGTGGTTTGATCATAGGTTGCCCGCGGTTAGGAATGTGGTTGGCAACGTTGTGCTCCAAAATTTCTAACATAGCAATAGCTTTGCTAGGCCCACCTTTTGCTGGAGTTGCCTTGGACCGTGCCGCTGCTAGTTTACTATTCGCGTCAGCCAAACGTGTACGGATACTTTGTAAATCACGTTGCGCTTTCTCTTGACGGCCTTTCAATTCGTTGATTTTCTTGTCTGATTCTTGTTCTGACTCTTCGCAAGTGCCTTTTACTTTCTTCCAAACACCTTTTGAATCGCCCTTTGCAGTTGCTAAGCTTTTACGTAAACTAAACAAAAGGTTTAAAAAGGAATCAACATTTTCATGTGGATTTTGTGACAACCTTTTGGCCATTTTACCTAACAGTTTTGCGCCTTCTGGCAAACGCTGCAGCTCACCAACTTTCTCACGGAATGCGTTCAATTGCTCTAGTTCCGCTGCAGAGATACCTTTCTTTTTTGGTGCCTCTTTCACTGGTTCAAACTCTGCAAGTTTAATTGCAATTTCAGTTTTTTCTTTTACTAACTTTGCTATATGTGGATCTGCTTGTATTTTATTAACTGGTGCAGCCTCACGAAAGCGTTCCATACCTTGGCCTTGCAAGGTTGTCTTTGCTTGTGGTGCTTCACTGTTTAATTTAACAGGGTTTCCCATATCGTCTAATTTAAAACCATCAAATCCATTCACAGTAACAATAACTGTTAAGAATGTAATGATTAAAACAATATTACTACACTTCATATTTGTATCGATATATATATATATATATTTATGTAAAATCTACTACACTATTCAACTTGACCTACAAATAAACAAATACAATATTTCAAATCAAATAGCAACAGAATATGTTCAATCACTTTACGTATACAAATAGGATATATAAAAAGGTCTAATCAATTCGAACTATATACCAAATGTACCATATGCATTTGTCGCGAGTGTCGTGTTGCAAGCGGTGGGAGGCAAAAGGAGGTGGAGGTTGTTTGTGGGATTGTGTAGTTGTTTTTAATTATACTTCTTTCTAATTGTTACGTGTTGTAATTGTTGCTGCTCCCAGGGAGGGAGGAGTATAATGGGTTCACTATTGGTATTGCATGTTTTGGTACCAATTAGACGGCTCAGTATTATATTACGCCTCCTCTTTTTTTTTAATCTAAAAGGAGGTGGACAGCTCCTCACTTCGCTTAGGAGGGGCGTAGCGTTGGTGGGGCTGGTGGGGTTGGTGGTACGTGCCTGGTAGGGTTGGTGTGGTACGTGCACAGCATTGGGAGGAGGGTTGTTGGTGGTACGTGCCTGGTAGGGTTGGTGTGGTACGTGCACAGCATTGGGAGGAGGGTTGTTGGTGTGGTACGTGCCTGGTAGGGGAGTCCAGGCAGTCCACAGCATTGGGAGGAGTGTTGGTGGTGGTACGTGCCTGGTAGGGGAGTCCAGGCAGTCAACAGCATTGGGAGGAGGGTTGTTGGTGGTACGTGCCTGGTAGGGGAGTCCAGGCAGTGCACAGGATTGCTCCATAGTAATACACTGTGTGTTGGCTTCGGTTATAGCTAAATAGTAATACATTGTGTGTAGGCTTTTAGCTCCCTAGTAATATATCATATAATTGTTTGATAGAGTTCATCCAGCACACAGCATTGCGATGATAGTTGGACTATATTGTGGAACACAATAGTGGATTGCAAATTGTCAAGAGAAAGGATGCTTTTCCAGCATCCCCCTTTTACTTCGCAGACGGATAAGCCACCTTCTCAATTTATTTTAGAAAGCTAGCTAGCCCAGCTAGCCCAGCTAGCCCAGCCCAGCTAGCTATTGAAGCAAAAGCTAGCTGCGCAACCAAGCTGCAAGCGAGTGAAAGAGGGGTTGGTGACCAGCTAGAGAGTGGTCTAGATCGGTCGAGTTGCCCTCAAGACAATCGAGATTCGTTTGGCATTTTTATTATCTAAAAATAAAGAGCTTTTTCTAATAAAGTGCCTATCCAAAATGAAAGCATAATACAAATTTATACATATTCTCGGATATTATGCTTCCCATGAAAGTTTAATAGTCCGTTTAGGAAGTAAAAGAACTGTAACCCTGCCGTAACACTAGTCGTTTTATATCCAATACGAGGGTATTAAAAAAATCAGAGAGTAACACGTAATATAATATAATAATAAAATCTTTTCTCTTCTTGAATTTATAATATAATAATAATAATATATAATAGCACAATATAATAATAGGCCTATAATAATATTATTAATATTATTATATATTATTATTATTATATGAAAAAAAAATTAAAATTAAAAATAAAATATATTCTTTTTTTTTATAATAGTAATTAGTGTAATAATTTCGCATTGAAATTGCTTCATCACCTGCTTCTTCATATGGACCATATTGACCATATTTAGCGACAGATTACAATCACTGAAGGTTCATGTACATGAATTGAGTGCATCGGTGACGTTAGTTAGTTTGAACCCCGTCGCGGATAGATATACATCCAGACGGCCACACTCATATATATACATATTGTATGCATAAATAAATTTTATTTTTGCCTGATTCATCACATTACCCTTTCAGAATATTTTTAAACAGAATATAATATATATTATTACGTCCAGTATATAGTTAATTAATTTTTTTTTTTCACTTACATAGTATCGTATTGTTAGCAACAACTTTCATTATATCTTTTGAAGTCGTAAAATCCCGTAGACTGTTATTATAGAAAAAATGGAATCGGAAGCAGATGATAATGAGTTACAATTTTTTTTAGATGATTCAACCTCTAGTAACACAAATACAAATTACGTTGGTAATAATCACAATAATTTCAGTTCATTAGATCATTCCTCATTAGAATATAATAGATTAGATAATAACCGTTTCGGGGCAAGAAATCCAGTCGCAAATCAATTGGTGCAGTATAGTAAAAACAAGAAAAAACATAAACGAAGTAGTTTTACTACACCACAAACAGCTTCGATGTATATCTTGGAAAAATTACAAGCAAACAACCATAATATTAAAATTTATCATGGAAATAACCACCAACAACAACAAATGTTAGCAAGTAGTCCATCACAACGACAAAGTAATATTAAACGTCGTCGTGTAAACACTGGCGATCATGATTTTTACTCGCGATTTTATGCAGCTGCTACAACTACAACGTCCACGCCATGTATAAATATTGTTGGTAACAAGAACAATAGCAACAGTGGCGACAACAATGACTTCAATGCGTTAAGCCTAACAACAAAAACTAAAGGTATACGAATTGAACCAACTCCATCATGGTTAAGACAAAATAATGGTTACCATAATCAAACAGGTAATAATAATTCATATGTGTCCTCCGTATCGTCGTCATCGTCTAGTTCGTATTTAGTAGAAAGTTTTGATAATCATCATACGAATCAGCACTTCCATAATCAACATAGTATGGGAAGTTCCTTGGGTAGTTCACCAATGCAACATCCAACACCACCAAATTTGATTGGGATGATTGGTGCGCATGCGTTGAAACGTAGTATAATCACTAGTACACCCCAATTTGCGGAGCATTGTAATGATACACGTTCATATAATGATAATTTCACTAATGTGCTTGCACCTGGGAACAACAATATGAATAACAACTATGAAGGTAGCCAAATTCATGTCAACCCATACAATGCAAGTGCAAATACAATGCGCAGCAGCAACAACAACATTGATGTGGACGAGGATAAAATCATGAAGTCTATCTACGAAAATACAGATTCAAATTCATCCATATCATCACCGCGAACAAACAATTCGATACAACAATCAAATGCTGCTGCAACGCCTGGTTTTGTTGGTGAGCCTCGCAAAAGTATTGGTTACACGATTTTCAATTCTAGCCATCTGCAAGGTGGTAGAGATAAACAAGTACAGCAGCAGCAGCAACAGCAGCAACAACAAAACCAAACATTTTCTGTTACGTCTCCTTCACCGTGTGCGCCGTTAAGAGAAGGCATTATACAAATGGAAATACAGTAGAGTATATATTTATATTATTAAAGCAAAAGAAAATAAAGGAAATATTATAATAAACTTTATGATTTTTCATACTTTGGTAATATCATGTAAAGACTTTTGCCGGGGAGATATCATATATGATACCGATTAAATGTATTGTATATATGATATCATAATCAATCGGTGTATGATATATGATATATATCATATATGATATGATATGATATGATATGATATGATATGATATGATATGATATGATATGATATGATATGTACATATGTATGATATCATATGATATCATATGCATATGAAATTAATTAAAAAAAAAAATCTAAAAAGAAAATATTTTTTGTATTTTTAATCATATTGTCTTTTAAAAGAATCAGACGCACCACTGTGCGCGCGGTAAAGTTCGCTTCTAGGAGTATGCCCAACAAGTTCCAAATAATATATTAATGTTGCACCCCCTGGTATTTGAAAACCAGCTTGTCCATTGCTGCCATAGCCAATATGCGGTGGTAAAACAAAACGCCCTTTGTCTCCGACTTTCATTTGATATATAGCCTCGTCAAATCCTTTTATAACTCTTCCATTACCTAAAACTACATCAAATGCACTATTTAAGTTTGCTTGTGAATATATATGTCTTCGGCGATCAGTTTTTGCCATTGGGTGTAAATATAATTTGTACATCACACGTGCTGTATCCCCTTTATTTATTTTTTTACGTTCAACTTTTTTATCGTTATCGACGTCGTCGTCAAGTGGTAATAACGAAAATTTCATACCACTTTTTGTTGTTTTATAATTTTCATCATTTTCAAAATATTGTTCATTATTGTATACCTTATGTGGCGTGATGTTGTTAGGTATGACGCATTAATTGCAAAGAGGACCACACAAAGTACTGATAGTGGTTCAAATAAAACTTACCCAATTCATTTCTATCCACACTTCACCGTATCCAGCATTCACGTTAAGTATATTATAGTATATGCATATTGTATAAAATATAACAAGCGTGTAGATTTTGCGTGCTCGCAGAAGACTGTAAGTCAACATTGTGCTCTGCAAAATGTCTTTGCAGAATGATCTTGGCCAACTTGAATAAAATCATCAAGATTCTTCAAAATGTGACGGTAAAACCACAGAGGAGATGCGAAAGAAAGAAAAAAAGTCTGCTGTTATTTATTATTATTATTATTATTTTTTATTATTATTATTACTATTATTTATTATTATTATTATTATAATATTATTATTATATTATATTATGTGTGTTTTGTTGTTGATAATAGAATAATAATAATGTCAATAATATACCTATAATAATAATAAAACACTAAAAATTAAAATAAAAAAAAAATACAGCAACGTATAACGTAACAACAAAGAAGAAATTTTTTTTACTCCAATCTCGAGTATAGATAGGAACATAAGATGTATACAAGTACATGTTACTGGTAGTACAAACAACATTCCCAACGATTACCTTAATTTGGTGCAGATTTTCAACAACAGCAGTGTGTAGCAGTACCACAGCATGCAACGCTCAAAGCGCCATCCTCTACCATACCTTAATCGCAACCCTGCCTCTTTCATACCCTACTTATAACCCTGTCTCTAGGAATTACTATGGACACATCACTAAAAACCAACAAGAACCATTCAATCTGCAAGATTACCAGCCTTCCAAGATAACACCATTAAGAATGGAATGCTTCACACACACCACACACACACACGGTCGCTTGTGGATCCCCTCCCATCTTTCACCGTTCACAAATATAAACAAACAAATACAAACAAAAAAAAACAAATAAATTAAAAATTAAAAATATGGCTGATGAAGATACTGTAATGGAAGTTGAAGGTGAAGATGTTGTTGCAACCACCGAGGAAGCACCAAAAGAAATGGACACAATGACCGCATTGAAGGAAGTATTAAAAATCTCTTTGGTTAAAAACGGTTTAAGACGTGGATTACACGAGTGTGCTAAAGCGCTTGACTCTGGATCTTCCCGTTTGTGCTGCTTAGCTGAAGACTGCGACGAACCTGCATACGTTAAATTAGTACAAGCATTGTGTAACGAACATAATGTTAGTCTTATCAAAGTACCAACAAAAATGCAACTAGGTGAATACTGCGGTCTATGTAAAATTGATGACGAAGGTGCAGCAACTAAAGTTGTTAAATGCTCATGTGCAGTTATCACTGACTTCGGTGAAGAGACACATGCTTTGTCCGTTTTACTTGAATACTTAAAAACCCAATAAGTAATTTGTTCTCGCGTATAAACCCATTTTTCCCCCGAAGCGATATACATTATACAATTAAAAAGCAAATTTTTTGTAAATAATAAAAAATGTTATGTAGGAGGATGGATAATGTAGGGTAAATTAATGATATGAGATTTGTTTTATGTGCCGGACTACAAATTATTAGATTCAAGTTTTCAAAGCTAAAGCAACAAAAAAATACAAGATGTTTTTTGAAGATACGTACATGAGTATATGTATTAAAATTAGAAAAACGGGCAGTGTGTTCTAAAAAAAACACGTAATTTTAGTCTTTAAAATGTCTATTTTGTAAGATTTATTCAATGTACACTGTAAAAATGTACCGACTTAAGCACTTTTGTATCTCCATGTTACTTACATATATACTTAATTCTTACTCATTGATTTAATATAATTTTACTCCCTGTAAATAATATATATATTTACATATTTACGAGCGCGCGTTTATTGCATACTTTGTACTTACACACGCTTTGTACCCGTTACTAGCACCATTTTCGTATTTCATAAAGTATATAGTTATATTTTATTTACAGGGAGTAAAATTTTATTAAATCAATGAGTAAGAATTAAGTATATAATTAAATATTGCCGTACTCATAATCGACACTTGTATTTTTATATAAAATAAAAATAAATAAATTGAATTAAAGATTTTGTGAAGTGTTACTCTCTCTTTCTATCTCAGGCATAAAATTTATCGCAACATATGTACGAGCGTCATCGTTATCGGGTAGTACACCACGTATAATGTGAGTCACATGCTCCACATGTTACCTTCTCCTTTCTTGCACAACATAACATTGTGCATGCAATTACATTACAAGGTGCACGACTCGTAATGTTATGGAGATTGCTTCATCTTGTTACCAGTATGTGTGCTACTTCCAACCAAACTTTCCGCTTTATGTTCAACAATTTGATATCCTTTCCCATCCCATGGAATGTTTACTTTTTTCCCTTTAACTTTCATTTTCTTTTTGCCCATTACTAAATCACGATCCAATATCATATTTAATTCTTTGTCACTAATTCCTCCTTCTGTGCCTTTCAATAACGTTTCATTCATTTTTACATCATCTTCCAAAAGTTTTTCAATAATTTCTTTACCTAATGAACTTTTGGATACATTTTTTGATGAGCTGAAGTTACCAGACATCGTCATACGCGATAAAGAACGCTTTGCATTTGCACGCTCCAACACTAATGTTTCCACGGAACTTTCCATGCACATACGATAGACAAACACATCTTTTTTTTGTCCAATACGGTGCGCACGATCTTGTGCTTGATTATCCATATGTGGGTTCCAATCACTATCGTAAATAATTACAGTATCGGCCGACGCTAAATTGATGCCGACACCACCAGCACGCGTACTCAATAAGAAAATGTTTTTTTCTGAATCCTCTTCGTTAAATGCTTCAATCTGATCCTGACGCTCATTTAATTTTACACTGCCATCGATTCTACAACACCTATCATGCCAACCGCGTAAAATTAAAAAATCTTCAATAATATCCAACATACTAGTAAACTGAGAGAAGATTAATACTTTATGACCATGTTTGAAAAAGTGACGTAACATACGATCCAGCAGCTTCAATTTACCACTAGATTCGACTAAATGCTCCGTTGTTTCCTCCACATCATTGATTAAATACGGATGATTGCAACACTTACGCATTTGCATGACACGATTCAACAACGATTTATACGTTTTACCTTCAGCTTTTTTCACCATTTTCATTTGTGATTGGAATGTACTTAAATCTTGCTCAATTGCTCTGTACATTGCACGCTGGTCATCCGTCATACCAGCGTATACAATAATCTCTTTTTTCTCTGGTAAATATTTTGCAACATCCTTTTTCAAACGTCTCATCATAAATGGGTTTAAAATAGTATGCAATTTACGGATAATATCTTCGCCATCGTTGTCTTGTTTAATGGTCTCCGTCATATTTCGATTTTTTGAATCCCAACCAAACCATGCTTGGAAAAACTGTAAATCGTCAAATGCATCAGGCATTAAAAAGTTGAGTAAACTCCATAATTCAGATAAATTGTTTTGCAACGGCGTCCCGGTTAGTAAAACTCGTTGTTGTGATGGAATACGCTTCAGCTCTTTCATTAGACGGCAATCTTTGTTCTTTAAACGATGTCCTTCGTCAACTACTAAATACTTCCACGTAAAATTTGCTAAATGTTTGCTATCAATCATTGCGATATCGTAACTAGTAATAATTACAGGGAAGTCGTCTTCGATCTGTGCATCTCGCCCATTTACTCGATGGCTGCGCCCAGATTTCGTTTTTGTTAATTTCATAAATTGTTTACGCATGTCTTCTCTATCGTCGCGACTGCCATGGTATACTAACTTATTAATATTTGGGCACCAGCGTGAAAATTCACTTTCCCAATTTCGTAATGTAGACAATGGTGCAACAATTAAAAATGGCCCTTTTACCCCTTGCAACATTAGATGTGCAATCACCGCAATAACTTGGATTGTCTTCCCTAAACCCATTTCATCTGCCAATATACCATGCAAACCATTAAAATTTAATCCTTCCAACCACGCGGCACCACTTTCTTGGTATGGTCGCAATTTCAAATTTTCACTACCACCAGTCATATTTTTTGGCTGTGTAAAACGATGCTCCGATGCGTTTGTTTCATCATTTACATACTCGTTATGGCGCTGAGCTAAAAACTGCGAGTACGCCTCTGCTTTTCTTAGCAAATCTTCTAACTTTTCCTTTTTCTCTGCATATGTTAAAGTGCGATGAAAAACTTGTTTTTTTTTCTCAAATGCTTGCCAATCTTCGTCATTGTCTAGGCTTTTTTTAAATGCTTTCGCCGCTTTTTCATTTTCATCAATCATGGATTGTGTAACATCGTCGCCGTAGATTGCCCGCGTCTCTTCGTCGAATTCAAAGGTATCATCTTCTTTGCTTTTCTTTTTTGAGCTTGTCCTTGCTTTTCGCGTGGATTTATTTTTTGATGCAGATGAAATATCTGTTGTTGTCACTGCAGATAACTTCGTCTTCTTTGCCGGCGATGCAGGTGTTGATGCTACAGAACCAATTTTACGTCTCATCCTTCGATGTATGTATCAGTCCGTGCGTGTACGCGCTAGTTTTTCTTTCCGATTGTTGTTGTATTAAGTTGTAGCCCTTTGTGCAATGCTACTGAGACCGCTAATGATCGTGAATGAATCACATGTATATGCCAGAAGTTCCCGAGCTACAATTTGGTGGCATTGGAGACAAAAAACAAGAACATTTGGCGTATAATATATAATAAAAAAGATTCATATTGTGCTATTATTCATCAACAAAATAATAAAAAAAAAAAAAAAATAATAATAATAAAGCAACACATCATTGGAAATAATAATAATAATATAATATGTATAAATTATAATGATACACAGTAGCACAGTAGTAATAATTTATTTTATTAAAAAAAATAATAATATATTATACATAATAAATATAATAAAATAAATATAATAATATAAATAAATATTTATATTTATTATAAAAAAATAATAATAAACAGTGCAATAATAATAATAATTTCAATATAATGATAATAATTATAATAATAAAATAATATAATAATATAAATAATAATAAATAAGTATCGTCACTATTACTGTACCACACATCACGCCATTGTGTGTGGTGATTTATTATGTTTCTGGAATCGTTTCTTCTTTTGTCCATTATAATTAGTCGTGTTATACTTTCTTCCAATTTGCCCAATGTACTTTTTCATTCTTAGTATTGTTATTTTGTTATCATATTAATTTCATTATTATTCCAAGCGAACAATATATGGCACACACACTTGTGGAAATAAAACATGGTTGGATCACTTTGAACTTGTGAATCATGTACTATGACCCATCTAGTACCAAGTATGTATACTAAATCCACCCACAGCCTATCAGACAATTCTTTTGTCACAGGGGTGGCACTTTCTAATTGGCATGAGCCTTGAGTTTTCATGACAGCTCGTTTGCTAATATGAACACAGCACCGTGAGTTATGAATGAGTGTGAAACTATCTTGTCAAACATCTTCATGATTATGAGTTATGAGTTGATCCCAACCCCTATTCCATATAAATTACCAAAATACCATTTTTAACACTCTACATAATAAAATAAGCTATATATCCATAAAATATTTCGACTATCGTCATCTTCGAGTTATGAGTGTATTATGAATCATTGTATTTTCCGGAAATAGCTTGAATGACTTGACTATGAATGAGTTTAGTTATCCATTTCCATGAGTTTGACTGCGTTTTCATGCAATTTCATGCGTAGGGGACGGTGCTTGTCGACTCATACCAGACCCATAGTGCCACCCCTGCTATCTCCATATTATTATTATTCCAGGTTAAGGTATTCTACCCGACTCGGCTCGTGTTGGCAGTTGGCAGCTATACGATGATGCTGTGATGATTTTAGATTGATGATGGGCACTATGGATGTGAGTGTGGAGTGTGGAAATTTTGAATATATACACAGCTGTAGCATCATTGACGATTTAAAGTTAAAAGAGATGTAGGCTTGGGCCAGAAAAGAAATATTAGACGAGTATAATCGTACAACTGGAATTTGACAACTTCAATATGCTGTACGTATTTTTGTATCTGTTAGTTCTTTTCATCAATTTCAGACCTTGGCGTGTTGAAGCTTGTAAGACGGCAGCGGATTGTGCTTATTCGGGTGAGTGTAATGCTGAAGGGATCTGCGAGTGTAACATCAACTGGTCCGGGCCGAACTGTACTACGTTACGCCTTTTGCCGTCTTCGTTTCCAAATGCCGCAGGTGTATACCGTAGGAAGAGTTCTTCGTGGGGTGGCAGCGTAATTTGGGACCCTGAGCAAAAGCTTTGGGCAATGTTTTTTGCCGATTTTGAGGGCCACTGCGGGCTTGAGACGTGGAAAACAAACTCCAGAATTTGCATGTCAACAAACGGTGATTTTCCAACAGGACCGTTCGGCTCCAATAATGATACTAATTGCTCGGTAGTAATGCCAGTATGGGCGCACAACCCTTCCGTGTACGGCCCCATCAAAGAAAATAACGGAGACCCCGTATACTTGATGTTTCACATAGGCGACGGACACAAAAGCAATATTTACGGACCCCCACGTACAGATTGCAAAAATGGAACCACGCCGCCATCCAAATCAACTCCACGTCAGTACACGAATATTGGGAGCCCTGTGCCTTATCCACCCTTTATTTTACCGAAAGAGGTGACACCGAACTTGCTAGTTTCAACAAGAATTCACAAGGGTTGGAAACCGCACAAATGGGAAAAAGAGCTGGGTTGGTCCTGCAACAATCCTAGCGCGGCATTTTTGAAGAACGGTACCGTCCTCCTGGCTTGTAAAGTCCTAGTCACACAGGGACCAGAGAAAGGTTTGCCCTGGCGGCAGATCGCGATATATGTTGCACCAAATTGGAGAGGACCGTACATGCTGAAACGTCTGACAAACATTTTTGGCGAAGACCCTTACATATGGTTTGACCCGGAAGCTGATAATGGTACAGGAGCTTTCCATATGCTTCTCCATTCCATGAAACCGCGAAAAGTACCGACTACAGCATGGTCCAAAGATGGGTTAGAGTGGTTTCCAAATGGGTATGCTGGGCCACCTAACCCAAATCCTCGGCCGAGCTTCAATTACAGCATTTTTCTTGAAGAAGGTGAAGTGATGGAAGTTCTTCGCCGAGAGCGTCACCAACCCATTTTCAAGGAAGGGACGATGATTGGCTTATGCAATGGCATCACTACCCACCACGATTCTGATTTGTCGTCCACTGCGTGTGTGCCTGTTGCAAATAATAATAATGGCTGAATATTAAAGAGTATTTTTTGTATTTTAATGAAATATTTATTAGAGAACAAAATAATAATGGCTGCTGTTGGTATTTGTATTATTAAATATAGATTTAAATATTTCAAACTTTTACCTAGAGATAAAAAAAAGTATTTATTGTGTGTACATATCTGATTGGATAGTATAAATAAACGGCGTATTTTTTTAAAAAAATAACATTTCTCGGTGTTCCTGATTGTGTTGGTACGATAGCTTGCAAAGTTACTTATATAATATTCAATTTACTGGGTTCTTAACTCGAAGTTTGGCCCAAACTTATGCCCATCACCGCGTCCTTTGATCAGTTGAAGCGGGCTAATATTTTCCTGGTCCCATCTGACTACTCCTACAGGTTTGTTTCCAACACTGTACAAAAACTTTCCTGCAGTGCGAGATATTTCTACTGTCCCATTGAATACCCAGTTCCCACCACCAAAATTAAGCACTGCACCATCGCCAACAAATATGCACCCTTCGAGCCAGACATTTCCCGATCCACATTTCAAAACTACTCCTGTGATGATGATGTGGTCAATGAACTTGGAGCAGGTACGAATGCCATGGCTTGCGTCCCGTCTTGGAACCCTTAGGCGGAAGACAGGGAGACCCACCAACATTTTTTCTTGCTTCAAGGAAAAGCCATTGCTCAAAGTAATTTCGTCCGATACAACCGTCCTATCGATGACGACAAACTTGCCTTCGTAGGGTGGCGCAGAAAGTTGGGGAGGTATTTGCATTAATATGTCCGTGCTCGAATAATTAATGTTGAAGTCTGGGCCAAATGTGTGCCATCGGTGGACACCCCTTAAATAATCTGCTACTGAAATATCTTTGTTCCATGGAACGTAAGTAATGCCTTTCCCGCACATAGCAGGAACAAGAGAGGCGCTTGAGATAAACCAATTCCCATTGAAAGTTATTTTGCGAGCTGTTGGCAACCAGCACGCGCCATCTAGGATGCGGATTTCCCCAGACAACCAGGCCGAGTCAAAATTCAATATCAAATCAACTCCTTCAACAACAAGCAAGTCTACAAATGGGGCTGGGGGAGCTGAAAGTGACGTGTCATCCTTTCTCTTTCTGCTGGAAATGGAGTTCGTAAAAGGCGTGGGGCACATTGTCCACCTGTTTCTCTGTGTACGTGGACAGACCCCTGTCAGCGAAAGAGCCCAGCCATTGGAAAGTTTTATAGTCCCGGAAGACTGAGGCCCGATGCGCGTCCCAATTGTCGGGTTTTTCAACTGCTCTGTCTCTGTCTCGCCAGTCGTACTGACGGTTTCAACCACAGTAGATGGGCACCCTTTGGTGCTAGCTTCTGGGGTCCGGTGGAGTGGGAGAGAGGCTGTTAGTTGAGGAGCAGACGGGACTGGGTCTTGGGTTGACAATACTTTGGTGGCAATAGGAACTTCACTTTGCGCCCTTGCATTGCAGCACAAGATACATACACGCTCACGCTCTGCATACCCACCGACAAACATTCGGTGAGGGGTACATGTGTCGCAAAGCAACGCCCCACATGCTCGACAGTGGTGTCTACGCCGTAAGAACCCAAAGTAACGCTTACAAATGCCACAATTGTTTGCTGAATCATCGGGCTGCCATTCTGATGGTCGCAAAGGGCAGTGCGAAGACGCCATGCAATAAAAACCAAAATTTAAATTGCAGCCTTCGGTGCTATTTTCTGTGCACCACAAAGCGTGGAGATAGGAAACCACCACACCGCACCAAAACAAAGTAACCCGAGCTGACTATGAGCGAAACTAATTATAATCACGTACGAGCTCTGTAGTAGTAGTAGTAGTAGAGGGTCGTCCCGTCATCAAATGATATAAGGAGGTTGAAAGTTGAAAATAAAACAGCACACCACAGCACATAATTTAAATTGGATTAGTATGTCTTTAGGAGGTTGAAAAAGTGTCACATAGGAAACTGTCGTTGTTATACTACGAAAGAAGCAGTATAGTAGTAATAATAATAATAATAATACACGTAATATAATAGTAATAATATTCGTCTGATACACAACCAAGTTTCCGCCGTTACATTTGAAAGTGTAATCACGGGCAACTTTCCGTTTGTCAACTGCAATATTGAACATTAGTACATATTTAACGCATAATGAAGCCACCCAGTTGTTTCGCCCTGCCACTTTTGTTGTGCGCTGTCAAAGTGGCAGCCGAGGACGCTTTTACGTATATTGACAACGGTGTTGTGAAGCTTGGGGTTGATAACAACCGGGGTGGTGCAATTGGGTACTTTTCCGCCTCAGGAAGCAAAAGCAATATTGTGAACTGTTACGATATGGGTCGCGAGATACAACTGTCGTTCTATGCAGGCCCAAATTTTTATAATCCGGACGGCAAATGTGACAAAATTTTCAGGGGTCAGAAGTGGCCGTGGAATCCAATTGGTGCTGGTGATGTGAAAGGCAACAAGGGCCAAATATTGTCTAAGGTTGTTCAGAAAGATTCAATTCATATAGTTACAAAGCCGCTACAATGGGCGTGCGATAACGTTCCATGCGACTGTGAGTTTGAACGAAACATTACTCTTGGAGGGCCTGCCAATACCGGGGCAAAAGTCGAAGTGACTCTACATAATCACAGGTCTGATACAGCCACATATCCGGGTATGAGCCAGGAGCTTCCAGCAGTTTACTCCAACGGCCCATACTATCGCCTAGTGACGGCTGAGAATGGGGATATTAGGGAGTACAACGCTAGTTTCGATAACTCGAAGCCCTTTCCATGGGTGCCAGGAGCATTTACAGCTGACGAAAATTGGGCTGCAATGGTAAATAAAGATGGTTACGGGATGGGTGTTATAAACTTTGAAACGACCAACTTCATCGGCGGTTTTTCTGGCCGTAAAGGTTCGGGTGGCCCAAGCGATGCTGCAACAGGCTATATTGCCCCAGTAAAGACGCTTGCGTTAGCTTACAACGAAAAATTTTCTTACACTTTTTATTTGGTGCTGGGAAACATTGAGACAATAAGGGCGTACGCAAGGCAAGTAAGACCATAATTTCACAATACCTACATACACTAAACAGGCAATAATGACAAAAATGGATCAAAATACCTACCGAAACAGTGTAGGTATTGTTGAATCTCGATTTTATTAAGTATATATACATAGTAGTACAAAATCAAATAATATATAATAATAATATAATAATATAATGGCATTTTCAATTTTGTAAGACATTTTTGCCTGTATCTTCAGTAGTATAAATTATAGTAGTCTAAAGTATATTTAATAATAATATATACAACAACAATAATAATAATAATAATACAGTGTGATATTCACATTCAATTTTGTCGAAACTTTCAACTGAACATGGCACTCACATCATAGGATTTTTGGTATATAGTTTTCGAAGCGATTGTGTATGTTGATCGAATCGTCCCTGCATATTTTGTGCGCGTGTGTGTTTTTTTTTTGTTTTCTATTTTAATCCAGCACGCCGAACAAGACCGGATATATATATATATATATATATAACATTTATACAAGTTTAGGTAAGGAACATTTGCTATACAAAAAATATATTGGTTGAAAAATAATTTATTATGTTAAAGTGTCATACTAGTTTGAAACGTTTTATAGTTTTTATCACTTCGACTTTTTTATTTATATTGATATCTATAACAGTTTCAATGGCCAAAGTAAGCAATAATAATGAATATTCCGATAAGATCCAAACCATTGTGTTGAAGCCGGATAGGCCTGTAAATAATCTGCAAATGCCATCATACAACGGTGAGGCAAAGATAATTTTTGAAGATCTAGTACCGAATACAAAATACGATATTAAAATATCGTACCCTGGTACAACTCCAGCACAATTTATATTTTTAAAGCCGGAGGAACTAGTTCGACATAATAGATTAAGACGACGAAGACGATTGTTAGATACAGAAAAATTTGGTATCAGTACGACATCTAAAACTGATAATATTGGACCGATATATTTGCATACAGAGAAATATGGTGTATCATATGATGAGAATATTGAAAAAAGACCTATACGATTTAATATAGTATTGGAAACGGTTGTATTTGGTATCCCAAAAGAAGCATTTAGGTTAATATTTGTTGTTGTTTTGGCACTCTTGATAACATATAAGTATTATTTACCATTTTTAAGAAAGATTTTAAATGTAGGAAGTTTAATCAACGAAGGTAAGCATGAAAAATTATGAAAACATTTAATTTAATATTTTTAAATTTAAAAATTACACCAAATCTTGGTATTAAAAAACAGTTAAAGGGTGTCGTGTGTCGTATATAATATTTAATTCTTTTACTCGTTGATTTAAATAAAATTTATATACCTTATTGTGACTTATATTACACAATAATGTTAAAATATATCTACTTCAAACTTGATCTACGCCCATACTTAAACAAACTTGTACCCTCAGGGTTAATATTCATATGAAAGTGATTTTACTAAAAAATATGTATAAAATATGTGTTACATAATCGCACAATTGCCTCGAACGTTTTTTGAAGATAAAATGCTGGCATTGTCTATCTCTGTTTTGTCTACTAATGATTGAAGCTCTTGCACAATACCTTCATGAACCCATTTCGAATTTGTTAATTTATTTCTAATAGCTGGAGTTGGTATGACATCAGCGGATATGAATTGATTTATCTTCTGTTTGAATAATTGAATTTGTGTTGTAAAAATATTCGCGCTGTCACTGTGTGCAACAACATTAGTGTCTACATTTTTTCTGCACATATTTAAACTGTCATTTTCGATATCGTTTTCCAATTCAATATCGAATATAAATTGCAAAATAAACACGCAATTACTAAACGTATCAGACAATGTTTTTATCTTCTCTTCTTCTTCTTCCTCCTTTATGTTGCCACTATAGGGTTTCAGACTACTGCCCATTTTCAACAAAAGTATAGGAAAGATGTATTTCATAATTGCTAAAGCAAGTTCACAGTTATCCAAAATATCTCGTTCAAAATTTAAAATATTAAATTTGTTTTTACCGATTTGTATCTCCTTGTACAATATACGTATAGCGCCTGTGGATACCTCTAGTATATCGATAATAAGTTGCCTTGTTTCTATGGTGGAATTATATGCTAACGAAGGATGATTAATCGTTTGCATACCATACGAGATAAGTGTCCACATTTTTTTCAATTCGTTGCTTGGAATTTCTTTTTGATTTTTTACTGATCTACTTTCAATGCTACTATTTGAACTGTCATCGCTCCTCCTATCAACAACGTTTGTAACATGATCAACTGTTTTTGCTCCCTCGCCATCCACCTTTACGCCGTTGCTTGTGATACTTTTACTATCATGTTCTGCATTTGTTACATTTCGCAGCATATTGATTGCATTGTTTAAGGTTGGAGTACGCTCGTTGCTATCAATTACAAGATTACTGCTTGCTACGTTAATATTATTTAAACGACTTAACAATATATTCTGCAACGTACAAATTGTATAATATTGCATACACAATAATTCATCGGCATTATAAAATGCTTCATCGTTCATTAATATTTCAAACGATTTTGCAAATAAATTGATTAGTGTTGTATTTTGTAAAATATACGTACACAATGGCGGGTCTCTTGCCGTTAGATTATGAAAAATTGAGACAATGTTGTGGTCGTGTATGTATTCTAGGTGCAGTAGTGCTTTTATAAATTTAGTTGATTGGATTACATTGATTTTTTTCAAAACATTACACCCAACTACGTTACGTGTTAAGTTTGTAATTGAATCAAATAGAGTTATTATTTGCTGATCCCCATTTGCAGACCCCGTGTCAAAATTGAAACTAATGTTATTTATATTGTTACGCCCTTCGTATGATACCGTTTTATCGGTACCATGGTTTCTATGATTATTATTGTTACTTAAACCACATTGTTCTTCGTCTTTCAATAAATTGTTGACCATCATATATTTTTTCTTCATCTTGTTGATTATGTTGGCACTATTGTAATACTCATTATGGTCATTACTTTGGATATCATCATTCCCGGGGCATAAATACGTTACATATATCTGATCTACCACTGAAAGTAATACATGTGTGTGTTGCATAGTTGTCATGTGGTTTGAAATATCATTGTCTGTCAACAAATTTGCTATTATGTCAACCGATGCTACTATAATATTGATATTTGCATCATTATTATTAATACTGTTGTGACTGGAAAAAGATTTACTTATTTTTTTGTCCACATTCAATATGGACATAATGGTGCGGCACAATGTTTTTATAGCGTTGCACTCGACAAAATTGAATCTATGGACACGTGTGTTTGTTTCATTTGCAAACAATTCTATATTTTCAATAGATGCTTTAAATACCGATGCTACCATCGTTGGCAAAATCCCGTTATTTTTCATGTCCTCCCTATTATCATGATTGTTGTTCATCATTTTTGTGAACATATTTAATATTTCAACAGAATACTGAATAACAAATTTACCAAAATCAATTAACAATTTGTTGTTTTCACATGATAATAATCGATGGAATGCTGCCAATAAACAATATAGCAATGCCTGGTATTTGGTGTGGTGTATAAAGATACTATGGTTTGAAATTACATGTGGTATAATTGACATCAAAAGCTTCATGGACTTGTTTAATATTTTATAATTTGATGATGATAATTTATTATTGGTTTCCTCCTCATCCAATGCAAGTATTATTGCTTCACAAATATCTTTGTACAAATCTATATTTGTTTGTATATCTATATTTTTCGTAATAGTTTGCTCTAATAGTTCATTTAATTGTTTCACCAATGGAAAATTATCATTTGAATGTTTTTCATAATGTATATTTTCCAATATTGTGACTGTGTTTTTGTTTCGCAAAGACATCGACATACACTGTGCAGAAAGAGAGACGCGTGTGATAGTTATGTTTTTTTTTAAGGCCAAACTATTTCAAATCATCGATTGGCTTAATTCCAATCAGTATATGGTTTATCCAATGATCCAACCACAATTAGATGTACATGGGCAATATTGCACTGGATGATGAAAATTAACAACAAAGTGCCAAACAAATTTTTTTATCACATCACTCACCACATGCTGTGTGCTAATAAATAATAAAATACGTTATTTTTATATACAAGAAAAGCTTACCACAGGGTGGACTACTATATGCCGAAAATAGACGGGAAAAGAAATAATTAGTCAAACAAAACAAGCTAATATAGTATGACACGCGGCCTTTCATTAATTCATAAAAAATAAACTTAGTCTAATTTCGCAAAACAGATTGTCATTCATCCGAAAATAGACGGGAAAAGAAATAATTTTAATACTAACAACTGGTAATAATTAAAATAATACATTGACTCGTGACTTTTCACTAATTCATAATAATACAATTGGTTCAATTTCGCAAATTAATTTTGTTATTTATCCAGAAATGGTCGGGAAAAGAAAGAATTGGTCATTCTAATATTAATGGAATAATTCCCTTCACTAATTCATAAAAATAAACTTGGTCGAATTTCGCAAATTGTTTTTTGTGTCAGTCTTCCGAAATGGGCGGGGAAGGAAATAATTGGAAATAACAACATCATGATGACATTTTATGTTTACTAATTAATAATAACAAAACTGGTCTAATGTCGCAAAACGTTTTCGTTTGTATTTTAATAGGACTTTTATTGCTATTTAGTATATGGTTTGTGTTGTTTAAGTATAAATGGTGATCAAAGTATGGTAAAACTGTTATATTCGTTATCACCAACAAAGCATTTATAGAGCGTATTTATAACCAACAACAATGTAGATTATTGGCACCACATTGACTAACAACTAATAATAATAAATAAAAATAATAAAAATAATAACACTGTTTATAATACATTATGCATGTGGACATCGTGCAAGCACACCACACGCACTCTCACGCGACAGTTTCGTTTTAGGATATAGTATATAGACACAGATCAACTGTTTCGTGTTAGGATATATTATATAGCCACAGAACAAGGACGCTAATATTTTATTGCAGTAAAGTGAGAGAAGAAGAATATGTCGAACGAGGAAGAGGAACAAGGAGTGGAAGATGTTGTGGTGGAGTCGCAACCAGAGGAAAAAGTGTCAATAGAAGTGAAAGTAGGAAAGTTTCAGTTTACAGATGGTTCATGGTATGATGGTGAATATGTTATAGAAGGTAGTACTAGTAAACGACAAGGGAAAGGCTTTCTGCAAGATGGCGAAGAATCATATGATGGGGAATGGATGAATGATACAATGAACGGAGAAGGTATCTATACATTTTCTTCTGGTGCATCATATACTGGATCTTTTAAGGATGGTGAGTTTGAAGGTAACGGTGAATATAAGTGGGTAGATGGTGCTGTCTACAATGGTGAGTGGCATCAAAATAAAATGCATGGAACCGGTGTATTTATCGACCCAGAGGAGGTGCGCTGGGAGGGTAAATTCCATAATGGAAAGTACTATAATGGTAGATGTTATGTCACATTGCGTTGAATGGCCACCCCTGGTATATGACCTCTGTTAGTAGCATGTGTATAACCTATAGTTTTAACTAATGGAGGAGGAATAAATGTTTTGGAAAAAAATTGAAAAATATATAAAAAAAAATTAAAATTTACGAATAAATAATATTTTTTATGTGTACACAACACTTTTTGGTATTTTTTTACTCACGCACTATAAATAAAGTGTACATACACGTTGATGTATTGATCTAACTTAACATATACCTTAACTTTTTTTTTTTTTTTTAAATATTTTAATAAAATATATTAGAGTTTTTACTTTTTACAAAAATGCTATCAACTTAATATGTTATACTTCATGCATGTTCATATAATTTTACCTTCCCCTTACAAATGCAATAGTAACACCAACGCATATCATCACTTTGAATAACCATTTACTACGGCCATAACCAAAATTGTTTATTATATATTAATGCAAGGCATAACAAAAAATTACATGATGAATGAATAATTATACAATTGATTAAATTTCCACCCATCCCAATATTTAAAATATTAGTTTCATTTACATTGTTTGTTGTTTGTGATGTAAACAACACTAAATGCAACACAAAGCCTTTAATTACACCTGGTATAATGGAGAGTAAATAGTGTTGCTTGTCAACTTTTTTATCGACACTATATGCATTAAACAATAACGCTGTTACAAATGCAATTAATACATTCCCATTTTTACTACCATTAATATATGGTGTATAACTACTGCTACCGGAGGCACTGGCATCAATATTATTGTTAAATAATGCACCATGTATTCGATGATAAAAAAACATCCTAAATAACATTTCATCGCATATTGGTAGAATAATACATGTTTGTATTATCTTACAAATAAATGACATATTTATTAATTTGCGATTATTACTGACAAATGCTTGATATGGATTATACATTTGTTTTTCTTTTTGATATTTATGTGGTTCGCCTAATACAAATTTACGATATGAAAATATGAACACGAACAGCAGAAAACCAAGTAGTAATGAAAAATAGATTCCAATACCACCTCCAGCACTTAGCTCATCGACAGTAAACGTATAATTAAATTTATACATTAATATAAAAATTGTTGTATTAAAAACCGACTTCAACATTTGTGAAATACATAAATGTGCTTGGTCCGAACTGGCACATATGTTTAGCTTATCCTCATACGTTTTGTTTATAACTCTCATGGCAAGCGCAGATGTGATCAAACCTACTAAAACTGCAACAAACTGTGGCAATACAGTCTTAAACAGATCTACATCTTCCAATTCATGCGTTCCTTTTATATAATCAAGTATTGCAGAAACACAACTTATCAGTGCATAAAAATTAAAAAGTAATGTTACAACGTGCAGGAACCCTCCGATCAAACCTTTGTCCTTTAATTTTTCAATTTCATCGTGTCGACCCGCTTGCTTCTTGCCATCGCCGCCGGTATTGTCTCGTATATTATGCCGTTGTCTCATCTCCTCTTTCATACAATGTACATATATTTATATATTTTTTGAATGCTTGGTGTCTTGGTCAGCAGATGACAGTGAACGAACACCGAACAACATGGTGGAGAAATAATAATAATAATAATAATATAAAAAAAATAATAATAAAAAAAAAAAATTTAATAATAATAATCATTATTATTATAATAATTAATTATTTATAATGATGAGCAGTACTATTTTGAACTTTTTATATTATATAGTATTATATAATAGTGTACAGTACTACAACAATAAAAATAGTAGATAAGTCCTTTGTATAATTGTTATTAATACAAATTGTAGAATGGAATTCATGTGTCGTATTTGTGTGGCGTGGTGGGGGTGTTGGTTTCTATAGTGCGTGTTATATAAGTACGTTGTGTAAGTAGTGTGAGTATATCGGATATTTTATAATTCACTCTCTCTTTTTCCTCCTTTTTGACGAATCAAGTCGATTAGTTGTTGTTTGATAGAACTGTTAGTACAATAGCAGCGATCCAATGGAGTGTTTCCATCTGTATTAATGCGGTTGATATCTTCCAGTTTCATGTTGTTTAGAAGAAGTTGTACAGTGGTGGTGGTTGTTTTATTATACTCTGCTGCGGTGTGTAGAGCGTTGCTTCCAAAGTTAGTAGTAGTAGCAGTATCTGCATTGCATTGTAGTAGTATCTCAATGATAGTACTATGTTCAAACAATGCAGCTACCATTAATGGTGTACTACTAATATAACCATAACTATCTGTACCTACTTCACTCACCATTGCGGTGACATCCATCCCAGCTGCACGCGCACCACGAATCATACCTTCCACATCCTCCACGCGACCTTTCTCACACGCGCATATCAATGGTGTTCCTTTTGGGAACTCTTTTTTGTATTTCTCAGTTAAGGTTTTATACAGTTCTTTCAATTCTTTCTCCGACAACAACCTAATACGTTTTATCTCTGCTTCTGCTGCTAATTCCCTCTTCTCTTTTCCTCCTTTTTGACGAATCAAGTCGATTAGTTGTTGTTTGATAGAACTTTTATTATAATTATAGCAGAGATCCAAGGGAGTCTTTCCATGCCTAGTCTTGTGGTTATTGATATCTTCCAGTTTCATGTTGTTTAGAAGAAGTTGTACAATGGTGGTGGTTGTTTTATTAGTACATGCGTAGTGTAGAGCGTTGGCTCCATAGTCATCAGTAGTAGCAGTATCTGCATTGCATTGTAGTAGTATCTCAATGATAGTACTATGTTCATAACATGCAGCTGCCATTAATGGTGTACCATTACCACCACCATTACTACTTGTACCTACTTCACTCACCATTGCGGTGACATCCATCCCAGCTGCACGCGCACCACGAATCATACCTTCCACATCCTCCACGCGACCTTTCTCACACGCACATATCAATGGTGTTCCTTTTGGGAACTCTTTTTTGTATTTCTCAGTTAAGGTTTTATACAGTTCTTTCAATTCTTTCTCCGACAACAACCTAATACGTTTTATCTCTGCTTCTGCTGCTAATTCCCTCTTCTCTTTTCCTCCTTTTTGACGAATCAAGTCGATTAGTTGTTGTTTGATAAAACTTTTATTATAATTATAGCAGTGATCCAAGGGAGTCTTTCCATGCCTAGTCTTGTGATTATTGATATCTTCCAGTTTCATGTTGTTTAGAAGAAGTTGTACGATGGTGGTTGTTTTATTATTATTACCTGCTGCGATGTGTAGAGCGTTTGCTCCATAGTCATCAGTAGTAGCAGTATCTGCATTGCATTGTAGTAGTATCTCAATGATAGTACTATGTTCACAAAATGCAGCTGCGATTAATGGTGTATGACTACTACCATTACTACTTGTACCTACTTCACTCACCATTGCGGTGACATCCATCCCAGCTGCACGTGCACCACGAATCATACCTTCCACATCCTCCACGCAACCTTTTTCACACGCACACACCAATGGTGTTCCTCTTGGAAACTCTTTTTTGTATTTCTCAGTTAAGGTTTTATACAGTTCTTTCAATTTTTGTTCTTCTGCTTCTTTTTCTTTCTTCTCTTTCTCTCGTTGCTCTTTCTTTGCCAGCAAGTCTTTCCTCTTTTTTTCCATTTCAATACGGCGTTCTTCTGCTTCTAATTGTTCAATCTCATTTTTTAAATCTGCTGTTGGGTTTTGCGGCCACTCTTTGTTTGTAGTTCTTTCCTCATCTTCTTGCTCTATCAATTGTTCAAATTTAAGTTTGCCTGAAGATTTATAACTTCTTCTTCTTTTATCTCTGCGTTTTCCATCATTGTACTTTTTATTTGTTTTTGTTACAGTGTATCTTTCTCCATCTAGTTCTGCTTGTAGACGTCGGGCACAATATTCGCACGGAAGAGGACTTTTGCAACACAAAAATCCCTCTGTCCTCAATATTTGGCTGCATGTTGGACAAATAAGCACGCCATTCTTTGCATTGCCCTCTGCTATTCTTGATTTCATACTAAATTCATTATCCTCAACATTCTTCGTTAAATGTGTTTCATTATGTTTATCGAACGTAAGGCCACCAAGATCTACATTCATTTTTTTAATAAATGTTGTTGATAAAAAAAAATATGTTTGTTTTTATTATTATTATTTTATCGCTATATATATCTCCGTCAAAATTACCGCTATTGCTTTTTATTGATAACAATAACATAAATTATAAGTTTAACATCAACCTATGAATATCCTTTTCACTTTTGCACAATTCAATGTAGAACCGAAATTACAAATGAATATCCTTTTCACTTTTGTCCACTAGATGTAATCATTCCTGTTCATCAACGCGCATCTACAAATGTATCCGTATTCCATATATTTAGCCAAATGCCAAATGGAGGTTAACGATGATTATAACAAATAATAATAAGTGCATAAATTATTAATTATTTATTATATTATTATTATATTATAATAATTATATTATATTATTATTACGAGAGGTATAGTATTTATTCATTATATCATTACACATCATGGGTCCATTTTGATCTTTTCTCACCCATCATCATCCACCAATGCTGTCCTGTTATATGCTCAAGCGTAGCGTGGTCTGAGTGTCTGAGTACCATCCACCCGTTATACGATGATGTTAATTGGTTATAATCAGGTGTTATAACAGTTGTTTGTAGATTATTATTACTACGTATTACTATATGCTATAGTGCTATATATATGTGATGGAGATGTGTGCAGTGTATACAAATATATTATGTACATGTGAATGTGCATCATATTTTGCATAATTTTATTACAGGCGCATATGCAATAGTAATCTTCACACATGACGCTTTAAAGTAATTTTAGTCATTGTTGTAGTATGCGCACGAGTTGAAAGACTCACTGCAAAGTAAAAAGAATGGCAAATTCGACATCATCTTTGTCACCAATACACCCATGTGATGACGCCAGGTTGGACAAAACGTTACTTTCAGCTATTAATGTATTTGAGTACGATGTGCCCGTTGCATGGTTCGTTATTCAACTTCTCTACATTGTCGTCTTTTTTATACTATCAATGTATGTATTTTTTGAAATTAAAGCCTGGGTTAAATACCAGTACCAAATATCTGTGGTATATTTTCATCAGAACAAAAAAAAGGAATTTAAATTTGTAAATGTACTGTCTCAATATCATTATCATTTACCAAAATTAATAGCATTATTTTTGAGTGCATTCATTCGTACAATATGGTTGATAAACCCATGGTATAGTTGGAAAAATAAAGATAGTAATATATTTGGTTCGAATCCGCGTTTGCATAATTTAAATGCTTCTGTCTTGCTTAGGCTTCCTCAGGTATTTGCATTTACGATATTTTTTTTTCAATTGAAAGTTTGGATAGCGACTGCCCAAAACTCAAAAAAGTTAAGATTGTCTTTAAATGCTCATGATAAAAACTCATCATGTATGGATGGAACGTGTAATCACATAAAAAGTACAGGATTCTTAATAGACATAGCCCTTGTCATTTTAATAGTGGCGTGTGTTATTCACTTCGTTATTAATGCATACTCATACATTTACTTGACGTTGGTGTTGTATTTTTTTACAGCATACGTTATTATATTGTGCCCATGTGCTATTTATTATATTTTACGTCTTCAAGAAATGATATTAAAGATGCGATCATTACGAAAAGTCGGCAATACAAAATTTAAAAATAAAAAAATAAAGTCTGCTGTTCGTAAGATGTTACGAATTAAACATGCTGTATATTGCATGACAATTGGTGGATGGGTGCAGATTGGCGCGGCATTGCTTAGAATATTTTTTATTGATGCTTCTTGCAGCATTTCAGTAGATGATAGACAGGATGAGAGTGTGAAAATGCTGATTTATGTTTCACTTATACATTTAACGGAAGTAATTTATCTAGTAGCTTTGTTTTACACATTATACATGGCTCGAGGACGAAATATTTCAACAAAAACAAAAAGAGTACGGATAAAGCCGCCAAAAATTGCAAATCTCAATAAATTAACTGCTTGTAAAACCCATATCGTTAATGCAAACGCACCAAATGATTCGAATAACAATATTACGAACGTTACCAACGATGATAATATTATCATCATTGATAATGATAGTGATATTAGTTGTCGAAGCAGTAGTAGCGATGAGGATGGGGAAAGTAATACCGGACAAGAACTAACAATTGTAAATCCATTGCAAAACACAACAACATAAAAAAGGTCTTAGGAGAGGATTTAATGTATCATATATCATATTATAACTCGCCCCTAAAATAATTATCTATTACTACTATATCCTACTATCTATATATATATACTAAATCTTACTTATAAGTTAAATGAAAATTTTATAATTGTGAAAATGTGAAAGTCTATTTCAAATTGAACCATGAAATATGTGATTAAAGTGTGAGAATATATACATAAAGTGATGCTCATTCGCTGATATATATATCAAGTAGTACACTTCGTAAAAAACAAAGATTAATATATTAAATAAAAAACAACGCGCCACACAATGATTTTTGTTTTTTGTTTTCTTCTTTAAGAATGTGCATTTTATTATTTAATGTGCGTGTAAAAGTGTATGATATGATAAAAGTATGCGTATATCATGGTACCAATCAGTATATCATATATATGCATATCATACTCAGAGAAGTAAAAAATACGAAAAAAAATTACGAGTGCGTATTTAAATTTTACAAAACTTGTTTTTTAAGATCAGATTTTTACCGCGCGTCTTCAATATAAGATCATACACACACTTCACTTCTCTCGAATTATCTTTATTTGCTACTCTCGGCTTCTTTAGCAGGACCTTTCTTTTGCTCACTTGTAATTCTGTCACCTAAGGATAATGCAATACCTTGAGTCTTGCTACGTATACGAATTGCACCAATAATTCTTGGAGCAATAGTTTTCCCATTAGGCACTTGTATACATTCAACACTTACATTAATAAGAGCGTCTTCACCGAAAATACTTCTTGCATATAAATTTGCGGCTAAGAAATTACATTCACCACCAATCGCTTTTGGAGGAGTTAAGCAATTCATGTTTGTAATTGCCATAATATGTGTTAAATAGTCATGCAAATCGTCCATTGCTGTATTTACGGTAACCTTGTTTTCCCATTCAAATTCAGCCCACATGGAACGAAATTTTGCCTCTGTGCACGTTGCAGGTTTGATATAATCCATAATATCGACACGAATGTCATGTAAATTTAATACGGTATTCTCTGCCCTGGTTGAGGAGTCAAAGACAATATTTCCGAAAATATGACCCGTTTCAGTTGATGAAACTTTAATATTTGTCTTCACTGTTTTTCTATCGTGTGGGCCAAGTGTAAATGATGCTGGCCGTTCAACAATCTTTAAATCACCCATTGTTGCTAATTCAATTGTAATATTTGTCAATGTTTGCGGTGTACGGTTCATAACTAATACTTCAATAAGAATATCATAATCAAGCACTGTTACATATGCTTCTGCGTATAATGGATCGGCAAAACCAGTCAGTTGGAATACTTTTTTCAATCGTTCCCTAAAATCAGAAAACTTTCCAACTTTATCCCCAGTTGCTTTACTAATATCAGCTTCGTCGTCCAAATCAACTTCCTTGGCGCCAATCAATCGGCGCTCCCTTAATTGTCTAAAACTAATTAATGAATCTGCTTGTGAAACAACTTTAACTTCACTACCCTCGTCCTCATCGTCGCCGCCGGTACCACCTGCTGATGCATCTTTATTTGCACGACGATCTCTAACCATTTCATCAAAGCATGTGCCGCAATCTTCAATAAAATTCTGTCTTAATGCATTGGATGCATTTGGATCGCCTAATACACGTAACCATAAAACTATACTATCAAACGAGTCTTGATCCATTCGTTTTGATGAATTTAGCAATAATTGTCCGAGTTTCACAATGCTGCACATAGTTAACATAGTTTGAACTTGCAATCGTTTTACATCACTTGTATCATACCCAGCTTTCATTGCACCTAAATTCATGATCATTTTGGAGAAAGCAGCGCATAATGATGTGGCAACGAAGAAATTCCCTTCCACTATTATCGTTCGCAATGGCGTTGAATCATCGTCCGCTCCGTCGTTCTGGTTACTGGAATCACTAAGCAATGATGTTTGTGTTGCGTATGTCCCATCCGCTAAAACAGTAACGGTGGTACGCGGTGTATCATCAACAACTGCATCGTTAACGCCACTCTCGTCGGATATTTTTGGCAACAATGGCAATGGGCCAAGTGCATTGCATACGACATCAAAGTTTCTTAAAATTAAACTTTCAGTGCTGCTGTATTCACCAAAAATCCATAAGATAGCACGCATGACACTAGCATTTTTCACGACGGATATAGAAACGCTTAGTTGCTCTAAAATACTTTCCTGCAAATCAACATATTCTTTCATAATTTCACGGATGAACAAAATAACTTCCAATCCACCTTCACTACTTAAAAATTCCAATAGAACTGGTACAACTGCTTTTGCAACAGATGGGAAACGTACTGCGACGCTATGTATAGCTCGTACTAATAATTGTCGATATCGCCCAGAGTTATCGACGGAAGAGTCTTGCGTTTTCATTAATTCTTTTCTCAGCAGCAATACAACTTCATCCACATTCTTCGCTGATACTAATCCTAACACAATTTCCATCGTTTTCTTACAAATATCCATATTTGGACTTGATAACGCACGTGATATATCCATCGTATGTTCTTGCACTAACTTTTTGTGTTGCATTGCTAATTTCGATAGACGATCTAAAATGATCAATTTAATGTTATTATCCGAACGATTGCTGTTTAATAAACGTGCATACGTGCCAGCTGCAGCGCGTACTGCAGTAGCTGCACTAGACAATGAAACCAAAGTCCATGCCGCTTCATATGAAACTGCATGTGAATCATTGTTTAATAAATTATAAACGGTCATGATAAACCGGCTTTTTTGTGTAATATCTTCCCGACAAACTTTTCTCACTAGTTCTAGTACAACTAATTGAAACCCATCGCCAAATTTGGTTATGGATTCTTCATTTTCCGCTAAATAATCCATCGCTCTTGCAGTATCGCATTGAAACAACATGAGAAAACCATTGCGCCTAGCACTTGAATCACTTTCACTTTTTAAAAATGTTTCAACATCTTCAGGCGCATCCGGTAATAGATCTGGGAATGCTTTGTACATGCTGTAGATACATAGTACAGCATTCCTGCGAACATACGCTACGCGATGCTCTAAATTATCTTTGATTGCAGGGATCAAAGGCTCGATTAACTCTACCTCCTTTAACTTGCATAAAAATCGTAATGTAGAACCACGTACGAACTCGTTTGGGTGCACCAAGTCATTGCGTATAGCATTGCACACTAGGATCATCTCTGTTTTCAGTTTGCCATTCTCGTCATATTTTTTCACAATTTCCCAATATACATACAGTAACTTTTTTAATTGCTTATTGCGTGTATTGATGCAATAACGTATAATATGCATCATGGTATTAGCTGCTAGTTTTTCACCAGATATTAACATTAGTATTAACGATTTAACAGCTTCAATTTTATCTTTGTCATCGTTACTTTCCATCAAAGCACGAAGTTCATCAGCTGTAGATGCTGCTGACTTCGCATATGAAATTAAAACGGTACAGTTTGCTTCCATTGACATATTGTATATTTAATGCCTGCGAGTATTATATATGGAAAAGGTATATATGAATGTGTGTGCGTGTGCGTGCGTGCGTGTATATATATATATATATACGGAACGTAAGTCAAACAGGTTGTTTATACAGATAAAGTTTATTTCAACCAACAGATATTGTAAGAATCAAAACAGTAAAATGAAAACGTGCGTTGTATCGGGAACGTTGTATTGGATTAAGCACAGCAGAACCGATCGGTCGAACGAGTATATCAAAGTCTCTGTAAACGTGTAGCTACAGGATAAAACGTCACGTGCACACACAGCGCGATGTAGAACGAAATGGTGTGTATGTTTGTTGGTGTATTTGTTTCTTGTAATCCCATTATATATAATGTAAAAATATCATCACATATAACAATGACACAACAGATGATATTGGAAAAAAATGTTTGAAGAGTAAAAGAAGAAGCAGAATAATACGCATAACAATGGTACAAACATTGGAAAAGTGTGTAAAATAATATTATTATTAATTCATTTTTAACTTTTTTTGTGATTTAGATTATTGGATTAGAGGTGTGGTGAGATCCGATGGAGTTCATTACTAGGTGAATAGCATGGAGCAGATTAATTGATATTGCAACCATAGTGTGTAGTGTAATACAAGGCAGGAAAAACTTATTTAAAGTGACTGGAAGAAGACGAGCAACAACTGTGAAGTACTGGTTACTATGGGAATAGGTAGGAACAACTTAAACTGTGGAGCACCAGGTTCGTACTTAAAAAGCAGCATGGTATACAATATGATAGGAATAATAGGTTTGTACTTAAAAAACAGAAAACAGCATGGTGTACTACATGATAGATAACAGGTTCGTACTTAAAAAGAGACATGGTATACTATCATATACTGTACGTCTATTCGTGTATTGTTATCAGTGTTATTATTATTATGAGCTACTTCTATTCGTATTGTTATCAGTGTTAATATTAGCTACTTATATTCGTATTTAATTGTTATCAGTGTTGTTATT
>Ga0099797_100169_pt1 | contig 42286 bp, 27 predicted proteins | sample Uncmet_Sort48C_1_FD_89871 | JGI IMG/M metagenome (GOLD analysis project Ga0099797, IMG submission 89871) | Marine eukaryotic communities from CALCOFI LINE 67, Pacific Ocean - C012_Sort48C_1 | ecosystem: Environmental > Aquatic > Marine > Oceanic | place: Pacific Ocean: Monterey Bay | collected... | reverse complement strand
CCCACGAGAACGACGAAGAAGACGGCTCCGAACTTGATAAGAAATGCAATAATTGAGTTGCAATAATTGAGTTCAGCACTCACAAAGCGCGCAATATTTTTCTCCCTGCATCTGCACTTTTGGATATTCGCAGTCCCAACATGTGAATGCATCAACCATTTTGAAATCCACGCTGTTGAATATCACAGTCCGCTCGTACATTTTGCAAAAGCTACTGAGCCATCGTTTGCAGTAGTTATCACATGGTACATAGTCGATTCTGTTATTCCGCTGATCGAAATGCTTGACGTTGACGTAAATTTCCTTTTGTTGCGGGCCTCCTATCTCATCTTCTCTTTCCAAGACTTTGATCAACGCGGTCCTCTTTGTCCACATCCGCATCCTCACAGATGTCGCAGTAACGACGATAAGACGATCCCTGAACCTGATAGATACGATCGTGTTGGTTCGCAGTGCCACGAATGTTCTCCACGCCAGGACCAGCGGATGCAAGGCAGGTCACAACTGCAGACTTACCTGAATAGTAAAACTCGTTTTCAACCGCACGGGGAGCATAACCGGGTAGATAACCTGACATTTTGTTTTTTCTCACAAATCCGTTTTTTCTCTCAGACTTTTCACCAATCAAAAGAAACGAAAAAAACGCTGAATGTGATGACAGAAAAAAAATTCAAATTGACCACCGATAATGCAGATTTTTCAAAAGCGAGCAGTAAATGGTAAAATTATCTCGCTCGAACTCGGTGTTCTCAAAGAGCCAACTCTGTGTTTTGATGACGGCAACTCTGCTCCAACAATCTGATGACACTTCTCCTCAGACTGCACTACCGAAATCGCTCCGCTCTTCGCAAAAGCTTCAAAAATTGAGAACACGGCTCACTCTCTGTTGTTCGAGTTTTTTTTCCTTAAAAGTCACTAAAAACCGCTACGATATTTCGATATTGATCATTCTTGCTTCCTCTGTCATTAAGTTAATTCTTCCTCTCTGTCATTGATTCTGTCCTTTCTCCTCTCGAAACGAAATCTTCTCTCAACGAACTCCTCTCTCAACGAAAACAGAAAGTACCACTCTCTGCTTTTTTCGTTACGACATTCGTAAGAGAAGCCACTCTTTCGTTACCGTAAGAGACTCTACTCCATCTTCCGATGAGAGACACCACTCTCTCTTCTCGAGTAATCTTCCAGACACGAAAGAACTTTTTTTAGCCCAATCGAAAACGTCCGACTGAGTTTTGACTCTCTTGAGTTAACTTTACTAACCTCGAGTATATAAATGATTTCAATATTCGCAATGCTTTACTTTGACCTTGATGAAATCTTGATGAATCTCAATAGCACTACTGTAGCTTCTGAATCTTTTGACAACAATAATATACCAAAACTTGTGAGAAAAATAATCCAGCCGCTTGATCTCAGATCTTTATCAATATGAGTCAAGACCTCTTGACTTATCAAGAATCGATGATCAAACATATGAGTCCTGATCTGAGATATGAGATTTTCAATGCGTATTTGCGCTCTCAAATTGAGTCACAAATTTGATCATGCAGGGGTAAATGAAATGATTTGAAATGGAAAACTATTATGCACGTCAGTTTCAGTTCAGATTAATATGCTTTCATCAATCGTGATAGCTACTGCGCGCCCCACTAATAGGGCGGCCGCGGATCAAGGATGAATTCAGATTAGAATGCAATGCTGCTGTCATATTTGGTCGTCTATTTCTGCACAATATCCTTTGCAATGGCATATAATTGATCCACGGATGGACGTGACGGCCCGTCCCAATATAAAAAATTCAAGACGCAATTCAAAACGATGCAAAACTATTACTTGAAACTACTTGAAGAAATAAGTCATGCTGTGAAACGCAAATTGAAATTATGCTATGGAACAGTAAAACTCGAGGCAAGACTGTTGTCGCCTTGACACCCAAGTCAGGTTCTCTGACTGTACTCAAAGGCACAAATGAATCCTGCTGCGCAAATGAATCCTGCATTCAAAGGCACAAAATCATGGATTCAGACCCTTTCATAGCAGCCAGGAATGGTGAGAATTCTCTAAAGAATTTTCTGAATTTCGATGATGAAGAATTTCGATGTGTGGTCAAAATATTGGTCAAAACGAAAAGGTCAAAACTTTTTTTTCTATGGTCAAGCTTCAATATCACTCAGTGACTCACTGGTCACTGATAAAAAAGAACTGTGTGTGGTCTAAGATCTGTCGTCTTCTAATTGAGAATGGGTTTTCGAACTGGTTCAAACTTGCTAAAGCCTTTTAAACTGATACTTTCTTCTTTTTTGACATAGTCATGAGTGTGACCATGTATACATGTCAGAGTCCTGTAGTTGAAAATTTCTTTTCAAATCCAAATGGATTCAAAATTCGTTTTCAAAAGATTCTGGATTCTTTTTTTGCTTTGACACAGAAAATAGCAGTTGTCGCTTGGGTTCTATTGAAGAGTCAAGACATCGATGTATAATAGTGGTGAAGTCTCGAGTCATAAAGTGCAAATTTTTCAACCTCCATTATATAACGTGGCAAGTTGTGTTGCACTGATGCAAGAAAAAGATTGACATAGATTCAAAAATTCAATCGGTGTCAGGTGAACAATTTGGTGACAGGCACCAGTGGTGGCTGGGCACCGGCAGTATCCTCGAATACTGAAGCAATACTGAAATAGATGGATCATTGGACTACCTGGTATACTGGTTTGAAGTCCTGTCCTAGAAATGTATAATGGTTTGAAGTCGGAAATTGGATCAAGACCCAACGCGTACTTACTATGATTCTTGTTCGTAGAGTCATAGAATCTGTGATATATCATCGCTTCGCTATTGCTGGCTGAGTAAATCGCTATTGCTGGCATGATTATATTTCGCTATTGCTGATAATGCTAATATTATAATGCTAATAATGTACGTTTGTGTGTGTGTGTGACAAATGGTCAATCAAGACTCAATCTCATGCATTGTGGTCATGGAAAATTCGCGGCTTTTTCTTTTTGTTTAGTTCTCTTTCAAACTCTTTTCTTGTACAACAGTTCTAGCGGTGATAAAAAGTAACTTTTTTAGTTGGAAGTCTCTTTTCTTTTGCTCTCTCTGTTCTCTCGCATTAATTTATTTTCAAGATAGAAAATATCCTTGTGACAATCGGTAGAACGCTCTAAGTCACCCATCTTCTAGAGTAGATGAATGACTGAGATTGACCGATAGCACTGTGAGTGACTACTTTTGGCATCCTTGGGACCCTACTTGGCATCCTAATAACGCAACTTGCAACGGTTTCCATTTGAGAAACTGTCATTTGAGAAACTGTTTTGATCATCGTGAAGTCAATTCTCAAGATCATGGTGCTTCCTCTGCTGAGGAATGATCCGATTATTGATTCAGATCTAGTGGAAAATTCAAAACTGTATACGGATGTCCAATGTACTCAGTTTGAGAGTACTTTTCAAATACTGATAGCAGATATTTTTTTTTCAATCATTGATCATTGATTTCTAATTTCTCTCTTCAAGGTCTTTTGTTGCATGTGACAGTGTAATACGTACCACTTTCGTACACTGTACACATGTGGATTCTGATCTAAATATTTTCGGAAAATTCGAATCAGTTTTTGGCTAGCAACATTTTCATATTCATCAAAACTGTATAAGCTTTCTGTTGTCAAAAACTGTATTAACTTTCTGTCAAAATTTTTTTTGCAATGTCAATTCAAAATCTTTTCAGAATCAGAATGTAAAATTAGTCCGACGTTGAATCACTTTTAAATATAATTTTGACGCCGTTGCGGGGCTACGCAATGGATACACTACCAGGCATAAATTCATGAAATTTAGAGTGATGAGAATAATATTCGATATCCGATAATTATATCCGATAATTACATCGACAATATTCGATATCGGCGATATCATTGAACAGATATGGATTATCGGATATCTCGTCGGGGAGATCGTGCATTAGTGCGGAAAGAAAGAGTCACAATCTTTTGCAATTGTGTCAGCTTCCGCATGCTAATTTTTCTCCCTCGCAATGGCCCATCAGAAAAAATGCTCATATTAAGGAGCACTCCTAAGGAGCTTAGTACGAGCACTCCTTCAAGTTATGAGTTTTTTTTTTCCCATGGGCCATTGACTTCAAACCTTCATCAAAGGCTCATTTATCCACACACTTTTCTAAATTATATACCTGGCAGAATCCATATAGCAAAAACAAAGGGTCTATTTTTTTAGTACTCAGGATTTCAAATTCGTATAGTATTCAGAATTATTTGTATAATACTCAGAATTATTTGTATAGTATTCAGAATTATTTGTATAGTACTCCGGTTGTCACCAGCACACATAGCACAATACGTTTGTTCACTTGCTTTTGTTCACTTTTTTTAGTCAATACCAAGTTTCCTTTTCTAAGTGTTTCCTACCGCCATTTTTCACGAAGAGTATGGAACCTATCTCTGTTCTGTTTTTTCCTGTCACTGATGTCAGACAGAAGATGATATTGACTACTGATCGCTATCATTGTGGTGACCATTTGTCAATGCCAATCTGTCGACTCGCGACCACCAAATTCAAGTCGTATAATTAATCCAAGTAAATCATTGACACCCCTGTGTCCGAATTTGATGACAGTGATCGATCCTCATTCAAGAGAATGACGAATCGAGCCCAGCCTGGAGCAATCTGATCACTTGGGCAACCCATATCGGCATCGTTTAGCCTTGTTGTCTCTGAACATAAGCTAATATATTTTTCTCGCAACCACAGTGACTTATCCCCTAGAAACTGACCCTGAAAGGCTAGAATCCAGGTACGAAATCATCAGTGGTGAGAAAGCCAACAAATGGGAACTTAAACGACTCAAGATGAAAGGTGGCCACACAGTTCAGGAAAAAAACACAAAAGCCAATCGGAGATAAGGTGTACTCCTTCTGGTTTCGATAATTAAATCCGGCTTCTCCCCTCGAGGATAGGACTCGCTCCAATATTCTGGCCTAGAGACCAGACGACGAGTGCTATGTCGAGTAGACAACCAGTTTAGTATCTTGGTCACAAGTTACAGTTGCATTATTTTGTAGACTTGTAGTATCTTGGTCAGAACTAGTTTTTCATCGTCGATTTGTCATCCAATGGATTACTTATTCGAGAAAAGCTTAGCCAGAGAAAAGAAGATATAGAAAAGAAGATCATGGATAGAGAAAACATAGCACACGTCATGCCACGTTCGTCGTCTATTCTCTCCATATTATCTCTGTAGTCAAGTCCTATTAGCTCTGTAGTCAAGTCCTATTTGTTAGCTCTGTAGTCAAGTCAATATCAGTCGGAAAATATTTTGATAGATTCTATCGGAAGTGTAGTGACTGCTCTCAGTCGGAAACTATTATGAAGTGTATAGTGACTGCTCTTCAAGCTAAATCACAGCTCAGGAGAAAGATTTCTGCACTCAGCTGCAGGGCTTTGTCCTGTGACTGTGCCTGTTAGGTACACTACATTGCTTCTGTCATCTTCTGTCGTATTTGTTTTCATTGTTTTTGTTTAACAGTTTTCGAAAATGTTATTGCTTTTGTCGCTTTTTTCCTTGTATATAACTCGGTTTGTACTTAACTTCTTTTTGTTTTGCTTTGTACTCCTCGCTATTTATATTTTCTCTTTGATATTTTCTCTTTGACAATTATTTCTCTTTCATAAATCTCTTGGGATATATAGATCTCTTCGACATCAGTGATACTGATACAGTGAGAAGTTTGACATAGTTCCTTTGAGATACTTATTGAGAGCTGTTTTTTCCGAGTGAGAAATCTTTTTTTTCTGAATTTTCTGATAGATATTCTGATAGATATAGATTATAGCAATGCTAAAAGTGTTGTTTAAAAGTGTTGTCGTCAATGATGTTGTTGTCAATGATGTTGTTGTCAATGATTCCAAATGCTAAGTAATCAAAGTGCCAAAAGTGTTGTTGTTTTTTTTGCTGTCATTGTACTTAAGGGATCTGTCACTCACGTGAGAGAACGCATATTCCTCTCTCATCCACTCACAAATGTAAGCGAACGCATTCCTCTCTCACCCACTCACAAAACGAATCTCACGGTCTTGCTCAAAAAACGAATGCACGACTTCGTGACCGTCGGTCCACGAAGCGAATTTCTTTTTTGCCATAAATAACAATCCAGATTCTATCCTGATTGGTGAATCGTAATAAACATACTTCTTTGATTCTCAATAACGATTCCACCACAATTCACATAAATACGCCTTTTTGATTCTTAACGAGTTACGATACACACGTCCCGATTTGGACTGTGTTTTTCTGTTTTTGTAGGGCTTTTGTTAAACGTATTCAATGGTAGTAGTGCTTCTTCAATGGTATAGACTTAGTGCTTTTTGCTTCTTACAGTTTTTATGATTCGATTCAAGTTCCTTTTTTTGATCAGAAATTGCTCTTTTTACGATTAGAAATTCCTCTCTGTTTCGATTTTTCGATAATGCTTTCAGATTAATGGTTTGAAACTTGATTTGTTTTTTAGACCTCATTCTCCTCCACTTCATCCTCCTTTTTGCCCTCGAACAACTCCATCTCGACATCCTTTTCATCGGCAGAGTGTTCGCCTTCCTTTTTCTTCTCTGTCCCTGCTGTCGCCGCCAATTCAGTCGCATTATCTGCGCATCGTTCTCCAACAGTTGCTCCCGCATTGGCGCCCGCATTTTCCTTCGTGGAACTCTTATCAACGCGAGTTTTCAGACTGTTGTTGAATCTTTTCAACTCCTCAGCAGAATTCTTCCGATCGGCGTCCTGCGCCATTTTTTTCAAATCGTCCTCGCGCATGCTGTTCGCGAGCGACGGTGGAGCATTCGTTTTTTCTGCATCGTATTCTTTGCGGGCTTTTTCCTTCATCTGCTCTTTCATTTGTTGGCGCGCCAGTCTGATGGAAGCATCCGGGTGGCTATCTTGCCAGCCCTTCACTTCCTCAGCCAGAAGAGCCATGTTGATACGCATGTTCTCGGCTTTGCGCTTCTTCACCAGGTAATTGCAGATGGCGGCTTCCGCAGATTTCAAATTCAAATTGTGCTTGATCTCGTACTCGATCTGCGCTTCCTTGTCCGCGCCGAGGATTTCGGCTAAGAGTTTGCAACGAACCTCGAAACCGCCGTACGTCAGCAACAGCATGACGCCTGCGCTCGCCCCAAAAGCCCAGAGTCCAATCATCGCCGCGCCGAAGGCTTGGTTGAGGAGAAATTGCAGATCACCACCGTAAAACAACCCCAAAGTTTCGCCCTCTCTCACCCCGAGCTCGTTGACAGAGCCGTTGGTGCAATGGGGAGCCGCGAAGAAGGCTGGAGCGAGAGCGCCCCAAAAGCCAGCAGCACCGTGAATGCCGAAAGCTGCAAGCGGATCGTCCAAGCCGATACGAGGATGTTTCAGCATGTTGTCGAACCCAGTTCCGACCATGAACGAAATGCACCCGACCATGAATGCGCCGAACGTATTGAACAAATGGCAGCCGGCACAACTGGCGACAAGACCCGACAAAACTCCGATACAGAGCTGCATCACCGTCGTGTTGCCACCCTCATCATTTTTGTAGACGATGTTCCACATCACCGACATGAAACCGCCGCCGACCGCGGAAAACGTCGTGTTCATGGTAACTTTCGCCGCCTGGGTATCGAGATCGTCCAACAAACCAAGTGTCGATCCCGGGTTAAAACCGTACCACCCGACCCAAAGGAGGAGAGTTCCAAAGAGAATCTGAACGTGAGAACTGGGGTATTTGCGTTCCATGGAAGTGGAGAGATCGCGCTCGTGGATCAAACCCAGCTCGTGCAGATTTTGAAGTAAATAAGAACAATCCGCAATCGTGTGTGGAGACGCCTTCCTCGGAGGAGCTTTGATGTCAATCAAAGCTTGGACAGTGCGCATCGTTTTCTCGATGCGGTCCTTCGGTTGCGTTGCTTGGACCAGCTTTCGCACACACTGGAAAGCTTCGGACAAATGCCTTTCCCGATAGATGATTTTGTCCAAAGCCTTCATATCTTGTTGAAACTCGGAATTCGCGTTGTGCATGTTCAGAATCGAGCCCATATCCCTGAGTTTGGGGGTGAGACGAGGGTTGTATTCGGTAATGTCCTCTTTGGTAGTCGGCGGTAGCATCACGGGATTCCCGTCATCGTCGTTGGTGGAAGCCGAAACTCTTCGGGTGAAATTTTTGTTACCGGATTTGTTGGATTCGGTGGAGCCTTTACGAGAAACCGACATCTCGGGCTTAGAAATCGACACCTCCGGTTTTATCTGAGTATTCGACTCTGCCGTGGTCGAAGGCGTGCCATCCGGAGCAGCGGTAGACACCGTGGTACGTGCCACAAGTGCGGGGACAGTGCTGCCAGTGTTTTCTCCAGCATTCAGACCAGATTCAGGCGACTCGCCCCCAAGACCGTTTTCCATCATTGTGACTGCGACGTCTTTGCTGGTAATGCCCACAACATTATTCCCAGCATCTTTGCTTTCTGTTTTCGCCGTTCTCGGAGTGTGATTGCTCTGTACGTTGCTGGGCTGATTGCTTTTCTTCGACTGCGGCGTGTTGCTGCCCGCGAGCTCTTTGCTGCCCATCTTGTTTGGCGTATTCGAAGACGTTGACGCCTGCAACGCATTTTGCATAGCGGAATTGGCCACCTCATCTTCGGAATTGGCCGCCGAAACAACGTCATCGGGATGTGGGCTGGAGGAACGAGCTTGCCTCAAGCCAGTTCCACCTCCTGGCGGGGAGCCGGTGCCGCCAAAATCGGTAGCCGAGCCGAAACTGCGGCCGAGTCCGAAAGTTGTAGACATCCCCGTACTCATGTTGAGACTTTGCGATCCCATCGGCGTTCTGGAACCCGAAGATCCAAAAGCAGTGCCGCCTCCACGGGGTCCCATCGAACGTCGCGCCCTGAAGAACATCGCGTTGTTCCCCAAATGCCCGCCGTACGACGTCGCTCTTTTCATTTTGCGAAAACCTCCATACGACGTGCTCGCCTCTGGATCGTCTTTGCGGATCTCTTCCTGTCTTTTCGTGAGGAGTTCATCTTGTTTTTGGAGTGCTAATCCGGCGAAATACCCGGTACGACTTCCCATTACCATGATGTAGCCCAAGCCGGCAAAGCCACCGGTCATGTGCACGATCGCCGAACCCGCAAAATCCACGAATTCCCAGTGCTTCGTGAGATAACCGCCTCCCCACGTCCAATACACCGCAATAGGATAGATCACACCCGTGATGAAAATGACCATCGCGAGATAAATCCGGATCACCGCGCGTTCCGCGATCATCCCGCTCACAATCGTCGTCGCTGTCGCGGCGAACGAATATTGGAAGAAAAAAAATGCGTCACTCTGCAAATCTGGTAAAATCGGACTGGCCAAGGTCGGAATCACATAATTCGAATCTGCCTCTTCTTCTGGATGCAATGCCAAATACTCAATTTCCGCGAAAGCCAGACCGTACCCGAGGATCCAGAAAGCCATCGACCCCAAAATAATATCGCCGAGATTTTTTAACATGACTGCGGAAACGTGCTCGGCACGAACAGTACCTGCTTCCAGGAGAGCGAATGCCGCTTGCATTGAGAAGACGCGAAAACCGGCTTGAAGTAGCCAATTGACGTCGACTCGATGGTACACACGCCCGGCACCGCAGCCATAGTTATTGGCCGCGTAGTCGATCCAGGCCGCATCCGCATCTCCATGGAAATTCGTAACATGCTCCTCGAAAGTCATCTTGTGTGTTTTCTTGTTTTTTTTAAAACAAGTTCTTGTTTTCTTGTTTTTTTTTTTTTTAAAAACAAGTTTTCTTGTTTTTTTTTTTTTAAAAACAAGTTGTTAGGAATTTGTAAATTTAATTGCTCAGTGTTTTTTTTTCAGTTGCTTTTTTGCAAAATTCAGCTTTTTTTAAAAAACCTTTTTGACTTAGTTTTAGAAACTGGGAATATTTTTTCAAGGTCTAGAGATTTACTTACTTTTTTACTATTATAGAGACTGTCTTTTTCAGTTTCCTTAGTGTCAGGTATTACTCGTGTTTCTTTTTTCAGATTTTTTTTTCCGTGAATTCTTTCAATATCTCGTTTCTCCTTTTGGTGAGTGTCTTAAGATCCTCCTCCTCTTTGTAGTAATCTCAATGTTTTTATTTGATGAGCAACAGTAACAACACTTTAGTTTGTTTCTTGTTTGTTTTAACTCTTTTCAAAGTTCTTTAGACAACAACACTTTAGCAACAACACTTTAGCTTGTTTGTTTTTTTTTCTTTCTATAGCTCTCGCACGAAGAGTAACTAGCTCTGTCAGCTCTCTGAGGGAGGACTATTATGTGCAACACACAGGTAGCCCCTAAGTAGATAAGATTTCCTTTCGTTCAACGAAAATAAGACTGAAGCTCGCTTATCTCGTTGAATCTGGTATATATGACTCCTCTATAATATCCGACTCTCAATTTTTTTAATTTTTTTATCCTTTTCTTTTCTTTTATCGAATCTTGGATAGCTGTGCGTCCTTTCCTTGGATAGCTATGTGTCCTTTTTTTCGATTCTTGGATAGCTCTTAAGTTTTCGTATAATGTGAAGGTACTGGCGGATGTCAGATTTCTTTTTCAAATCCTTTTTCCTTTTCCTTTTTTTCAAATCCTTGTCCTTTCGTTTCTTCTGAGAGATGAATTATTTATTGAGACGATGAGATATAATTTACTTGTTCTTATCAAATAATATCTTTGTTCCGAGTTCTATCGCTCAAAGGTAGACCCTAAGTTAGAGCCTTTAGATGGAAAATTCAAAATATTTTGAGATGGAATCTTTTTTGAAAATTCGACGGAATTCCGAATCTGATCCACAAAGTTTTGTGTGTAACTTTTCTGAAACAAATATTTAAGTTACTTGATTGATATCTTGTGTGATTTCAATAGTTTTGTCTTAAACAAAGGTTCTCAAACAGCTTGGACTCAAACACTGGATCAGTGTACTGGATCAGTGAACTGGTTCAGTGTTGTACTTTCGTTTAGTGTTGTACTTTCGTTCGTTCGAGTTGAACAATCAGACTCAATTTGCGTCTGAAATTTCAGTGTACTCGACAATCAGAGTTAGAGGCTGCTTTTGTCTTTGTTGACAACGCTTTTTTTTTTACTGTAGTTTTTTGTTCTTCCGAATAGAATTTCCGATTTTCCAAGATTCCATTTATTTTTCCTTTTAGCTCTTTTTTTGTCAAGATCTTCTTTTTTTATTTCGGTTAAGTTTTTTTATTGTAAATTCTGTTTAAACTCGTGTTGACGGTTGAGAATAATGATTTTCATTCTCTGTGCAGAATTCACAATCAATTGTAGTTTTCATTTCTTGAGTCCGAACAACGACACGCAGACAAGTCCGTAGGAGGACGCTTAACTTGCAATGATGTCACAACGAAGTTTACGACAACGACTTCTCCGAACGACACGCTTTCTATGAATCCACGACTGACACGCTTTCTATCAAACAACGACGTTAACAGCAACGACGGTCACAACTTGCACATAAAAAACGAAAATCATATTTTATCAAAGACCACACCCGCTGTAAGCCCCCATCGGTCCGCTGTAAGACCACGCTCGCTGGAAGACAACAACAACATCTAGTTCCAAAACGTCGATTCAGAAACTTCGAGGCTGATTCAGATTTACAGATTTACAGATTACACACACACACGCGCACGCACGCGCGAGCTTCGCTGCAAATGACAAGAACACAATCACTGGTAAAAAATAAGCAAGAACGCAATAATTAATCCTACCGTTTTCAGAATCAGGAAAACAGACGTCCTGAAATGAATAGAGCCGTTTTTAGGATTACAGAAGTCCTGAAATGCGTTACTAGCTTCACGATCAGGAGACTCACCGATGTCTTCTTGGCTTTTCTTTCTTTAAATTTCTTTTGGAACTAATGCTCAAATGTTTACGACTAACTTCCTTCCTTTACGATTGACGCTTATGAATCATGATTGTCATGATGATGACGACTGATGATGATGTTCTGGAGTGAGTAATGCGATTGTAAAGTCGCAGTAAAAAAAAATGACGGATGATGATGTTCTGGAATGAGTACTTCGATTGTCACAATAACCGATGAAGATGTTCTGAAAAGAGTAGGACAAGGGTAAGGCAAACTTGCGCGCCCGCCTCATCAATGGTGTTGCCTGGTTTCTACTTGATGTAAGTAGTCAGGTTTGCCATTGAGGAGAGGACATATGGTTTTTGCTTATGATCAGACCTCAGAGCAATTCTACCGTCTCACGCACTCTCAGAAACTTTTTTTATTTTTTTTCTCACTCACTCAGTCTCAGAAACAGTTTTCAATGGTAAATGAGGCGCATCCGATTCCTCAGGCTATGATTAGTATGATCGAGTCGTATCCGATTCCTCAGGCTATCGCATCTTCGGAAGATTCTGCCAGAGATATAACTGACTGACTCTGAGGAGGTCAGGCTATCGCATACTCCCTCAACTTTCAAGAGATACTGACTCGACTTTTCAAATTTCTGGTCTTATAAACAATTTTCATAAATAATTTTCATGGTTGATGATGATGACAAGGGTGATGATGATGACAAAGGAAATACTATACACGAGTCCCAGGAAAACCCAATTGGCAGTTATATCCTGATTCCTATCGTTAAACAATTAAACAATAATGACGCTTGGTCTGTCAATAACACCTTTGCTGGAGTCCAGCAAAGGGAGCTGCCTGACTTCCTCCAGCGCTCTTACTGTGCCTGACTCTCATGATAGTAATTATATACTCTCAGGAAAATCCAAACTTCAAAGGACAAGATTAATTTCTACGCAAAAATTTGACATGCTGCATGTGTTGATCGAATTCTGACCATCATCAAAGAATGAGTTTAATGATCATCAACGAACGTTACGTGTCCACATCAATATGACATATCATTATCATATTGATGCTTGCACACAGAGGGAAGATCTGATCGGACAAAACTTGGAGATATGATTGGACTCCAAATGTTTTTTTCATGGTTTCGACAGAAAATCTGAGTCAGTCAGTCTCATATCCAATTATTAGCTAAACTACTTATGTCAGAATATGACGTGAAATCCTAAATACATTATAGTATAATGATTATACTAAAACCTGCGCAACGGTCCAGACCTGCACAGGGAGCCCGCCTCGTCTCAGCGAGTCGGTATAAAATTTTGTGATGTTCTTCACTTCCCATTCACTGAATCAACAAAAAAAAAGCGAAAAGCGAAGCGAAGTCTCACTCACTGAGTCAGTTCTTCACTTCTCAATGACATTGACATCAGTACTGCGCTCTTCTGCACGACGGATGCTTTGCATGGGCGTCCTCTGCACAAATTCCCAGATGTATTCTGCGATATCTTCTCCTTCGTCCTCCTGCAGAAAATGACCGCTTCTCATAAATCTCTTGTGTTCCACATCATGTACCTTGGCGCCTGGAATCGCGCCGACATGCCCCATCTGGACGTACTGGTGGCCATAGTTTTGGTCGAGGTCTCCCGCCAGGTGAAGCCATGGCTTGTTGAATTTGAGAAGCTTCTGCCAAGCTTCGTCGGTTGCTTTTAAGGCGTTTTCATCAGCCAACAACGAGGCAAACATGGAAGGAAACATCCTGGGGCCCGCTTTGTGGTAGATCGTCGGAAATGGCGCGTCGTACATTAGAGCCTGTTCTTCGGTAATGATTGGGGGAGGAGATCCATCCAAAGGGGTCGGAACAGCTGACCCAAGATCGAGGTTGCTCTCGTTTTCCTTACAGTTGCAGTTGGTGGAAGAGATCATGAATTCGCTGGATTTGAAAAAGGGATTTGTCATACAGTAATTGCTCCACACCGTTAGAGCGGGCCCGACGCCTTTTGTAGCAACCGTTGCCATCAGAACCTTGTCACCTTCGTGGAGCGCCTCCGAGAGGGTCCTCTCATCTGCACAGTCAAAAGGCTTGGGTTCGTGGTCTGCTGGTTCAAAAATTGGAAAGGGTGGATACTGAAGGCCCGAATGAAAAAATAACCCGTTTCCGACGATACTGCGGTCGAATGTAGACTCGAATGTAGACTCGTCGTCATTGTTATTATTTCCGCTCGTGTTCATTATATCGGCAATCGCGTTCATTATGATCGAAGCACCCCAATCCTGACCGAACGTGGTCAGATGTTTCAACGGATAACCCGTCTTGCTGCCGGAAATGCCGGGGGACTTGTCGAAATGTTGGTTGGATTGGATGAATTTTTTCACCAGTCTTACATGCGTTTCATACTTGTGAAAACTCAAATCGATCGGCTTATCCGACCGCCCCATACCGATCAAATCGACAGCGATGACGCGAACAGGGTACTTGAGGAGTGTTGCGATGATTTTGCGATACAAATAGCTCCACGTCGGTTGGCCGTGGAGGAGAAGATACGTTGCTTGCGGTGCGTCTGTGGTGGGCGAACCAACAGGACCGGTTTCGTCGATGTAATGCATTCTCAAGCCCTCGACTTCGATATAGTTTGGCTGATATGGGAAGCCATTCTTTGCGAGATCTGCAAACCGCGCGTCTGGCGTGCGTACGAAGGGCACGGAAGTTTGTTTCTGCCCACCGATTTCGAATTCGTCGAAGTAATCGGATGTCATTATTGGCACTGCAGCAAGCGTCTCCTCTCCAGCCATACTTTCGGGTAGACAGGGAGCCTTGTAGAGGTGAGCGGTGTTGGGTAGGATCATCGACTCGAAATCCTTCTGAAGGGGAGGCGCAAACTTCGCATATGCCGCAAGGGGAACAGCCAGGAACGCCAAATTCGAAATTGGCTTCATTGCCGAACTCAATTTCATCATTGTCCACCGCATTTCTGCTAGATCACTCGTCAAAGAATAAGGATCGAAGTTTGTCAATGACTTGTGTAAGTTACACAGACGATCGGATATCAATCGAACAGAGTTCAACAACAGCAATGGAGTCGCTCTCTTTCTTTCTCTTGATGCCTTGAATTGTCAATCTGTCTATGATCAAAAAGACATCTATGATCACGGGATCAATTAGAGAAATCACAGACGGTCTGTCTACGATCAAAACGCCAGTGATGAATCAAAATGATGGGATGGCAAATCGCAGAGAAATTTGGATGACAAATCACAGAGAAGAGAGAAAAAATTGAACGCGCCATCACGAAATTATGGACAATGTGACAGCATATGAAATTCATAATGAATGATATGACTCCTGTGCTCCGGATCTCATGACAATGATGACATATGTACATATGTGAAATATGATATATCATATGTGAAATTAAAAATTTTGTGCGTCAGTGCGCCAAAAAATGACTCCAAGTGATCATGTGAACCTTCATGCGCCAAAATTATACTTGACACACGGTCTTTCAGTCTATAATGAGATTGAATTCATGCGTGAGGTTTTGCGCGCCACAGAAAGAATTCGGCATAAAATACGAATGAAAAGACTTCACAGATAAGTCTTCGAAAAACGAAAGCTCCTAGGCCCCACAAGAACACGATCACTGGTAAAAAATAGTCAGAAGCTGAGTAATAACTAATCATCATGATTGTCATACTGCCTGATTACGATGTTCTCAAATGAGTAAAACCGTTTTTAGAATCACTATCAGGAAAACAGACGTCCTGAAATGAGTAGAGCTGTTTTTAGGATTTTGCAGAATGTTACGACTTACTTCCTTACTTTACGAATGACGCTACGACTATGATTGTCAATTATGATTGTCAACGACAGTCTGCTGATGATGTTCCGAAATGAGTAATGCGATTGTCAACGACAGTCTGCTGATGATGTTCTGGAGTGAGTAGTCACAGTGCGGTTGTCACAATAACCGATGATGATGTTCTGAAAAGAGGAGGGTAAGGGTACTAAGCAATTGAAATCTGCAGTCTCACTCACCCTCGAAAACTTTCCAGGTTAAAGGAAATTAATCGTATGCGATTCCTCAGGCTAATAGTATCGAGTCGTATCCGATTCCTCAGGCTATCGCATCTTCCAGACTCGATACCGACTGACTCTGAGGAGGTTACTTCACTTTACTTTACTCACAGGTTACTGACTCGACTTCTCCGGTCTCATAAATAATTTTCATGAAAATCTAAATGATGATACTATACATAATACAAGAGTCTCAGGAAAACCCAATTGGGAGTTATATCCTGATTCCTATCGTTAAACAATTAAACAATAATGACGCTTCGTCTGTCAATATTGTTTACTTGCAAAAAGAGCTGCTTAAAAACTTCCTCCAGCGCTCTTACTGCGTCTGACTCTCATGATAATAATAAATAACTATATACTCAAAAAAAAAAATTTAAAAATCCACACCTTTGAACAATCTAAAATGCATGATGATAATTATATGTATGAAAAATCCAAAGGACAATATTCTACAAAATTTGACTGGCTGCATGTATTTACTTTACTTCACTTGTGACTTACCCGGCCAAACATAAAAAAAAAAACAAAACATCAATCCCAGACAAATTTATTGATGCTCGCACACAAAAAAAAAGATCTGATCAGACAAAACTTGAAAATACCATATGATTGGCCTCTTTGGATTCCGAATGTAAATTTGTTCATGGTTTCGACAGACAATCTGAATCAGTCAGTCTCATATCCAATTATTAGCTAAACTACTTATGACGCTCAATGTTGGTCCTGAATACTAAAACCTGCGCAAAGGTCCAGACCTGCACAGGAAGCCCGCCTCGTCTCAGCGCTCAGCGAGTCGGTATATTGAATTCAAAATTGTGATGTTCCTGTCAGACTCTGCGAGTCTCACTGAGAGTGAGAGCAGAGAAGAACTCACTCACTGAACTGACAAGGTTGACGTTGTCGAGCTCCTTACTGACCTCTCCTTACTGACCTAAAATTGCGTGGGCGTCATCTGCACAAATTGCCAGATGTGCTCCGCGATATCTTCGCCTTCATGCTCCTGCAGGTAATGGCCACTGTTCGCGAATCTCTTGTGTTCAACATTATGCACCTGAGCGCCTGGAATGTGCTGGATATTGTGCTGTTGTAGTGCGACGGTGCCGTAAATTGTATCAAACTCCCCCGCGAGCTGCATCCATGGCTTTTCAAATTTTCCAAGCTTCTCCCACGCTTCGGTGTTTGCTGCCATAACGTCCGGATCGGCCACCATTGCGGGCCACATGGATGGCAACATACGGGGTCCGGCTTTGTGATAAATCGTGGGAAAAGGTATGTCATACATGTTGACTTCGTCTTGCCCAAGACTTTGCTCCGCGTGTCGTCCAAGACCAACGAAACCACCACCAGAAGAAGTGACAGTCGCATTGCCAATGTTTGGCAGCTGGCTCAAGACGATGACATACAGTCCATAGACAAACTCGGAGGGTTCGAAAAACGGACTTGTCATGGCGTAGTTGCTCCAGACAGCGAAAGCTGGGCCAGAAGTATTCCCAGCGTTATCGGCACTGACGCCGAACCATTCTGCGAACATCTCCAGTGGGGTTCTCGTGTCATTGCAATTGAACGGCTTGGGCTCGCCATCGGTTGGATCGAAAACTGCTTTTGGCACTGGACTCGGAGCGGAATGAATCAGCCCGCCGTTGCCAATAACACTGCGATCGAAATGGTCCGGGATGTCAGCAATCACGCGCATTATTATGACGGACCCCCAATCCTGTCCAAAACTGGTCAGATGTTTCAACGGATAACCCGTCTTGCTGCCGGAAATGCCGGGGGACTTGTTGAAGTGTTGGCTGGATTGGATGAATTTTTTCACGAATCTTACATGCGTTTCATACTTGTGAAAACTCAAATCGATCGGCTTATCCGACCGCCCCATACCGATCAAATCGACAGCGATGACGCGAACAGGGTACTTGAGGAGTGTCGCGATCATTTTGCGATACAAATAGCTCCACGTCGGTTGGCCGTGGAGGAAAAGATACGTTGCTTGCGGTGTGTCTGGGGTGGGCGAATCAACAGGGCCGGTTTCGTCGATGTAATGCATTTTCAAGCCCTCGACTTCGATATAGTTTGGCTGATATGGGAAGCCATTCTTTGCGAGATCTGCAAATTGCGAGTCCGGCGTGCGTACGAAGGGCACGGAAGTTTGTTTCTGCCCACCGATTTCGAATTCGTCGAAGTAATCGGATGTCATTATTGGCACTGCCGCAAGCGTCTCCTCTCCAGCCATACTTTCGGGTAGACAGGGAGCCTTGTAGAGGTGCGCGGTGTTGGGTAGGATCATCGACTCGAAATTCTTCGCAGGGCTAGGCGCAAACTTCGCATATGCCGCAAGGGGTGCAGCCAGCAGCATCGAAATTGGCATCATTGTCGATTCGAAATTTCAAATTTGTGTCAGATCGTTCGTCAGAGGATGAGGATCAGACTCGATTAAGTACTTGTCTAAATTACACAGAGTCAGACGATCGGATTATATCCACGGAACAGAGCTCAACAAAAAAACAAAAAAAAGAAGTCGCTCTCTTTCTTTCTGTTGAACTTGATGCCTTGAATCAGAATTGTCAATCTGTCTATGCGCAAATTGTTGATACCTTGAATTGTCAATCTGATGGGAAGATGTGAAGCCAAAGAGATCCTGTTTTAATTGTGTCAGAAGAGGATTGGAGTTCTGTTTTGGAACAAGGGAAAACGCGTGACAATACAGATTCGTGCAATCGAAAATCAATAAGATTTTGTGAGATCGATAAATTTAATGCTGCCTCACTGACAGAAAGTTTTCCTCTTGTGCGTCTGCCGAAAAATTTGATGCTCAGTGTCTCACACTGACAGAAAATATGTTTTTTGTTTGTTGAAAAATAGAAGATTTACCACGCTTCCGGAATTCAATCGAGAATCTTGAAATCACAGTGACAAGTCTAATTTTGAAAAAATTTGAAGAATGAAAAGTCATCTGAAATTTCTGACTGACAGTCTCACGACCAGAGCCGGCGGCCGGAGGCATGACGAAAATTTCCTCCGGCCACATGGAGACCCTGCGCCCGACGACGAGAAAAAAGACCAAAATTTAACGCCACGAGACCAAACGAACAGTTTCCCTACTTACAGCTGTTGTCTCTCCGCGCTTCTTACAGCTTCTATTTAGCCACGAGTCAAGACTTCTATTTAACAAATTTGATAATGCACATCTAATCACAGTTTCTAGTCGAGGGGAAATGAAATAGTGTGCATCTAATCACAGTTTCTAGTTGAGGGGAAATGAAATAATGTAGATCTAGTCACAGTTTCTAGTCGAGGGGAAATGAAATAATTTCATGATCTAGTTTCTAAATAGGATTTCAATTAAAAACCTAAATGGTCAATCAAAAACCCAAAGCCCAAAACTTCAATCGTTGCTGTGGCCGTTCTGGCCGTTCTGGCGTTACATGTATCGCCATGATCTAGTGTCTAAATAGGATTTCATTTAAAAAGTTAAATCGTGCTACTGCTGCCATTCCCCGCCGGGCCGCAGGGTTCTTTTTTTTTTCTCTCTTCGCTCCTGCTCTTTTTATTTTATAATGTGCCTTCGCTTTTTTGCTTTCCCACTAAATTCGCCTTTTCTGAGATTATCAGCTGAAAACTGTCCACGCTTTGCGTCTTTGTCATGAATCATGATCACATATGATTTCAGTAACAGTAACAGTAACATGTACCCCTCTAAGGGATCAGACGCGTTCGTCACCACCACCTCAATAAATGATTTCTAAATAGGATCCAAAAACTTAAATACTGCAAGTTACCACTCCGGCGTGAAATGTATGTTCATGATCAAGTGTCTAAATAGGATTGGAGAATGAGTTAACTACCATTCCGGCGCTCCATATGATTGCCAACCGGGCTAATACTGTATGCATGACAAACGGGCTCCAATGATAGTTCAAAAGTTTTGCAATTATAAACGGGCTGGCTTTTCGAAATTCGAACTGAGTCGTGGCAATTGAATGTTAGCACTTCCATCCGCTCCAAGAATTGGACAGATATATATTGCTCACGGATCGCGCTGCTGTAGAGGATTCCAACAGTTTTTAAATTAAAATACTCATCACTAGATCAAATTTGAATGACTACCCAAATTTGAATTCCCATTCCCTAGATCAAATTCCCCATCCCTCTTAGATTCTCTATAAGAATCTTTTGACGGTAACAAACTTGTTTCGAAAACAGTTTTCTGCATACGGTTACGACCTATAATTATTAGTATTGAGTTAACAAAAGAACTCCTGGCGCCCGAGAGCTGGGTCTGTGTGCGTCATGAATGATTGAATCAAAGAAAGACGAATAATTTATGAGAGTTAATAATTGGCGAAGTGAAGTCTAAGAACAAGTTATTTTGTCGCCAGGGGCGTCTTCCCTAGCCATGTTTCCAATGGCGTGTTATCGAAGACTTCTCAAGCCAATTTCTAAACAATTCAAATAGCCAACTTCTAAACAATTCTATAATTTTATAGACAATTTCCAGACATGGGAAGTGAAATAAAGTGTAAAAGCGTTACTTTGCTTTGGCTTGGAATTTTTCAAAAATTGTCAGAAACAATCTAAGAGAAGACAGTGACTAAATTTCCAAAATTATTTTTTTTGCCAACGTACCATACACTTCCGGCACAAATTTAGGAGGCGGCCCAATTCATGGGCAGACATCAGATGGGGCTTTCGTTTCCCATTTCAAAAATTGTCAGAAACAGTCTGACTCTAAGAGAAACATTGCAAAAATTGTCAGAAAAAATCAAAAGAGAAGACATCTCCAAAATTGTCAGAAAAAATCTTAAGAGAAGACATTTCAAAAATTGTCAGAAACAATCTAAGAGAAGAGTAAGACATTTCCAAAATTGTCAGAAACAATCTAAGAGAAGAGTAAGACACTTCCAAAGTTTTTTTTTTTTTTGCTAACCGTAGTACGAATACGCAGTCTTCCGGCACGTTAGGAGGTGGCCCAGGGCCAATTCATGAACAAACATTAGATAGGACTTTTGTTTCCCATTTCAAAAATTGTCAGAAAAAATCTTAAGAGAAGACATTTCAAAAATTGTCAGAAACAATCTAAGAGAAGACATTTCAAAAATTGTCAGAAAAAATCTGAGAGAAGACCTCTCCAAAATTGTCACTCTTTCTTATTCTTATTCAAAAAAAAAAAAAAACGTCAGAAACAATCTCAAATTGTCACAATCTTAGGACTCCACTCTCGGAAAAGAGTCAGAAACAATCTTAGGGTTCCACTCTTGGAAAAGTTTATAGCCAACCTTATTTTCGATATCGGTGATCTTTTTTTGGTTGAGAGGGAACACTTTGCTGGGACTCTCCGAGTGTTCAAGAGCGTAGTCATAGACACTATTCATTTCTCGACGATAGTCGATTTCTCCACTGTTCAAGTTCTCCCGTTCGACGATATTCATCTCCATTTTTCCACGACCGTGATTAGTATCATTTTCATGTAGGCAGCCTTCCGCCTCCCACTGGACCTTTCTATAGCCGTGCGATGTATCCGACTCAAAAGCGCTGCTTGTGGCGGCGGGACAAGTTTCAGCCGCACCGAGGTAATTCAACATAAGGTTCGCAGCGTCTTTCTTTTCTTTTTCGTCCGCATCTTTCTTTTCTTCTTCGTAGTATTTTCTGAGTATGTTCAGACCTGGCCACGGGCAGAAACTGCCAAACAGACACTTCTTCTCCCAAGGCTGGACGTTCTGCAATGCAGTGGAGAAAAAAGAAGGCTGGACGTTCTGCAATGCAGTAGAGAAAAAAGAGCCAGATTTTTTGGAGTCTAGGTTTGCGTGGCGATCGATTTCGTATTTCTCGAATATCGAACCGGCAGGGTTACCAGCAGCAGTAGAATGCTCAGAAAGAAGGTTACCAGCAGCAGCGGAATGCTCAGAAAGAATTGCCCTCATGTCCACAACAATTTTTTTCTTGTCAGCCCTGTCATCCCAACAGAGTGTTCCCTCCCACACTTGTGTTGTGGGCAGTTTGTCCTGCATAATAACTTCCTGCCCGGCTTCCGCAGGAGTCCTCATGTAAGTCTCATTTGACACCTGCCACCCCAAACACGTTCGAGCAATCGACAGCCAATCCTCACGCCAGCCGATTCGTTCCACGGTGACGGAAGATGCCAATCGGGGAGGACTTGCCAAGGCTGCCGACCTCAGGATCGCCAAGCCTGGCCAAGCATTTGCCGCGTACGCATGGAAAATAGATGCTGCTTCCTTTAGTTCTTCAAACGAAATGGGGAGGCGAACAGAATGATAGAATCCCGTGCCAGACTTATCCGTGCCAGACTTATTATTATCGTCGTTCAAACTATCATTATGGTGAAAAGATATGTACAAAGCTGGATTTGTGTGCAGTGGACTGTTCTGAGAGTTGATGAAATTTTGAGCCGGCTCCTCGTACGGAGAGGTATGAGGCTGTATCAATATTTTGAGAGACTTCTTCGAAACATTGGACTTCTTCGAATTGCCATTACCATCACATGAGTCCCCGTTCCACAGGAGGATCTTACATCCGGCACCAGAGCAGAATTCCTTGGACCATTCCACACTACCCGTTTTGCAGGTGTACGCACTCTCTAAATAGGAAAGAAGGCTTAGGTAGCCAGCAGACGTTGCTTTTCTTGCGAGTAAATGGAGGAGCTCCAGCCCCGGCCATGGCGTGCTTGTTGGAGCCGCTGCCGGTCCTGTGGTACGACCAGCCTGCATGGCGAAATGATCCGGAAACTTGCGCCCAGCGACATTTTGGTCCGGAAACTTGCGCCCGTTTTGGTCCGGAAACTTGCGCCCAGCAACGAGAAATACAACCAGAAACGCCGCGAGAATGGACATTGTCTTCATTTTCATGGTTGGAACAAAGCTTACGCTGAGTGTCATTCTGAATCTGGGCGAGACTCGGAGTGGGAGAAGATCTGGAGGCGTTGTTCGGACTGTGACGAGTTTTCAATTTTCTTGGCAGCAGTGCGACTGTGACGAGTTTTCAATTTTCTTGGCAGCAGTGCGACTGTGACGAGTTTTCAATTTTCTTGGCAGCAGTGCGACTGTGACTAGTTTTGTTGGCGTGCAGAATACCAGTTGCGTGCAGCAATTCAACTGCGTCCAGAATGCCAGTTGCGTGCAGCAGTCCAGCTGTGTGCAGAATGCCAGTTGTGTCCAGAATACCAGCTGCGTGCAGAATAGCGGTTGCGTCCAGAATGCCAGTTGCGTCCAGAGTGCCAGTTGTGTACACGATGCCAGTTGCGTCCAGAGTGCCAGTTTTGTCCAGAGTACCAGTTGCGTCCAGAATGCCAGTTGCGTCCAGAGTGCCAGTTTTGTCCAGAGTACCAGTTGCGTCCAGAATGCCAGTTGTGTGCAATATAGCAGTTGCGTCTAGAATACCAGTTGCGTGCAACGCTGAGCCTTTCTGTCGACGGAAAGAATGCGCGATATGAGATTTTTCTCGATGTGAGATTTTCCTGTTGGATGGACTCAAATTCAAAGAGATTGATTGGCTCAATGTTGCGAGCAATGTTGTGAGCAATGTTGTGAGCAATGTTGCGAAAACGACAGAGCTCAATATTGTGAATAGTTCTACTTGAGTTCACAAATGCGATGCCGGGCCACATATGAGTCAACTAATCTAATGCTGTCCCACAGAAAGTATCCCTCTCGTGAGTCTGCCGAAAGATAGGAGATTTACCGCGCTTCCGGAATCAAAAATCTTGAAGATCAATGTGAGCAGTTACTGCGAACTACTTTTGCATTTATCGCGAGAACACACTGCTTTCGCATTTATCGCGAGAACAAATGATATTTACCACAAGAACAGACTGCATGCCATTGGAATTTTTTTTTCAATAAAATTTACTGAATCTACAGACTATTCATGACATTTTTCGAAAATTTTTTTTTCAACAAAAAAGACAACGAACTGAATCGGACGACTGGCTGCAACACGATGACAAAAAACATCTGACCAGTGTTTCACGTCACAGTATTGTAACTGTGACAGAATGACTCTCAAGCTCTAAACTTCGACGCGCCGTGTTGGGAAGTGAGGCTCTGAATCCAGTCCAGACATCATAAAACTATTTTTTTTTATGAGAGCTCAAGTAGCTCACTCTGGAGCAATATTCTGGAGCAATACTCTGGCGTAATATTCTGGAGCAATACTCTGGAGTATGAGGATCGGCTTTTTTACTCTGACTCAATGAGTGCTGATTCAATTTTCAAAATTCAATGTTCAAAATGTTCAATGTTCAAAATGTTCAATATCTAAATTGTCGGAATTTCTGACAGAGATATAGTAAAAAAGCCAGTGACATAGCAACATCCTAAACTCTTTTTCCTCGCACCCAACAAATGACGGCTTGCGTACAAATATACTTTTCTCTCAATCTTGTAAATTTTATGCAATATTTTTGAATCCTGCCCCTGTGTCAAAAAAAAATTTATGTAATATTCCTGCCCCTGTGTCAAAAAAAAGGCTCATTACACAGGTCGTCTCTTGTATTCAACAATGTTGGACTTTTCTCATCGCTTGTCATAACTCATGACTAAATTTCTTATCGGCTTCAATAAATTTCATTCAATATGTAGATCAAATCTCCAAACAAATACAGTGCTTCATCGTTTCTTGAGAACATTTGCATTCCTTTCTGTTGTATACATGAATGAATAGCAGTGTTCTATTATCCATGACTGAAAAGCAGTGTTGTGATCTCGTCACTCGATATGTTTGCCAATGCTCCCTGGGTTCTGAGTCACAAAATGTTATGACTCGAGAGAATGATGGACTATCATTATCTCGAAAAAAAATCGGAAAAACAAGTCACTTTATGGGATAGCATCCAGCCCCTCCATGGGTTGATATCGTCGTGGATGATATCATCGTGGAACTGATAGTATGCAATATCAAAAGATACAGACTCTAAACGAAACGAAACTTCATTTTGGCACTGGGTAACTGCCTTCATATGATTTATGAGTCAAGTTCACTGCTCATCAATGCCCTCATTGAGGCCCGCCTCATAACTCGCCGCCGTCTCTTCATCTGTCATTACATGGGCCTTAATACATTTCAAAACTGACACTCGAATCTCAGCCATTGGCTGCAATTCTCACACAATATTTTTTTGAATAACCGATACTCTGAGCATCAGCCTGGAACGGTGGAATTAGAAACAGAGAACGAACTATAGTTAGTCAAAAATTCAGGGCGCAAATCATATGGCTTTTTGACATCATTTTTCTTTCTTTGTTCAACCAGTCAACCCAGAGAGCAAATGGCTTCTTGACATCATTTTTGTTTCTTTGTTCAACCAGTCAACCCAGAGAGCAAATCATTGGCTTCTTGACATGATTTAAATCCATTATCAACAGCATGGTGATCACGTAGACCTTTTTTGGTCAAAAATCCAAAACTGTACAAAAATTGAACTTAGAAGAAAACCAATTACTACAATATTTTTGGACCTTAACTTAAGTTTTGACTTTTGCCCTCAGGTTTGCGCTGAAAGGCGTATTGAGTTTTGAAGCTTTCAACTTTCTACCCATTACAAAATATGACTACAAAATGAAAGCCACTGTCCTGAGGACAATGACGAAGTAACAATTTGAATGCCTTAGACTTATAATGCCCTAAAATGAAGCTAGGAAAAAACAAGAATATGAGACTGGCGCGCAAATTCGAATCACAGAAATCAGGATTCAGAACGCCTTTCCATGTGATCAAAAAAAGAGCATCAACTAGTGATGCATTTTTATAACGATGCACACAATGTCAAACATTGCAGACAAAATGATATCAGAGAAATTTCAATGTAATGAGAATCAGGGTAAACCTTGAGTGAATCGGGGCAAAAGATGTTTGGACCTGGTAATGAGAATCAGGGGGGGATGGATTCAAATTCTAGGACCTCAAATGGTTGTTAAATAAAAGACTTGTCAAATGAATTTCTAAACTTTCAAAATTTCAAATACACAAGGGGACAGAGAAAAACTTGTGGTCTACATAGATCTGTGACATTCGATCCAATGAGTCTCGTAGAACCCTGATTATACCGTTTTTTGATACTTGAAATTTTTTTTCCAAAGTCTTCGACCTCAAAAATTTTGATTGTACTCCATTTCTTGACTTCGAGTGTTCAAAGAAATTTTTTTTGATTATCACTCCAACTCTACAGGAAGATACATGACACCTGACTCCCTGCGATAGTAATGGTCTCCAACCAATGAGAGGAATGACAATCGAGTGACAATTGCGACCCACCGACTGAGAAACTCTGCCGGCTTCACCAACTGAGAAACTCTGCCGACTTCACCGACTGAGAAACTCTGCCAGCTTTCAATTGTCACAACTTCTGCTGAAACAGGACACGACTCGACAGCCTGGACATTGAATGCAAGAACATATCCAAATAGCATATCAAGGCAAGCCGATGCGGAGAAGAGTCATGACTTGTCATGTGTCACTGAGACAGCAGAGAGATATGACCATTTATTGCGAAAAAGAAAGTCAGTTAGCCCTGGAATAACTGAAGACATGACCCCAAAACTGGTTCAGGAAAGTAATTTTTCCATAGCCTATGATTGTCGTCACGATAGTCAATCCATTAACCTATTTGATCAACCGACTATCAATCCACAAAAAAATGATCCCTAAACAAATAATCCAAAAAGTACTTACTTAGGTCAATTTCCAGGAAAAGCCGCTCCATTCTCATGATCAAAAAGAGCCATTTCGGCGATCTCTTTTCCTTCATCGTCATCATTCATCACGTTCCAGTTCTGGAAAAGGCTGTAGCCAAGCTCCTTTTCGATGTCGGTGATCGTTTTTTTGTTGAGATTGATGTTTTTGCCATCACTCTCCGAGTGGTAGAGAATGTATTCGTCTGAATGGTCATCATCATGATCGTCTGAATGGTCAAAGATATTCATTTGCAAATTGCAACCTGCCCAGTGGACCTGTTTCGTCTGTAACTGCTTCGCAAGAGCACTACTAGCGGAGCCGCAGGCTTCTGCCTCGCGAAGGAACTCCAGGAGTTTGCTGTCTTCTCGTGCTGTTTTGGCGTCTGCCGTTTGTTGTCGGAAAAAATGATCATATCCTTTCAGTATTAGAAGGCCAGGCCACAGGGTGTTTGTTTCATATGGGGTTGTATCAACTGTGGACAACCATTCCTGTATCAAATATGGAAAGCTCCGTGGTTGGAAAAGTTTATAGCCAGTCTTCTCTTCGATTTCGTTGATCTTTTTTTTGTCGAGAGTGAACACTTCGTCGCTTTTCATTTCCGAGTGTTCAAGAGCATAGTCAGACTCCCGCTCGACGATATTCATTTCCATTTTTGGCGAGTATTCGCCATTGCAGCCTTCCGCCTCCCACTGGACCCTTTGCGACCTTACGTTTTTCACAAGAAGAGCACCGCTATCAGAGGTGCAGCTTTTAGCCGCGTCAAGGAACTCCAGGAGTTTATTTTGTTCTGATGTTCTTTCTGTCTGTTGTTCTGGGAGATATCTTTTGAGTATCAGTAAGCCAGGCCACCAGGATGTAACAAATATGGGCAACCAGTTCTGTATCAAATATGGAAACGACCCTTGAACCTCCTCTCTTTTAGCACAAGTATTCAAGGCATTCCGAACAGGAATCTCTCGAACACTGTAACCAAGACGAGGAGGCAGCTTGTCATTAAAACAGTTGCTGGATCCTGTTATCTTTCCAGTACCATCAACACTGTCAGCATATCCTTCGACCGAAATTTCCTTGTCCACCGACTCCCCACTTGATGAGGGGCAGCCCTCCCCCCTCCAGACAACCTTCCAGGGTTCATCTTCGATAGACTTCTCGACACTGCTCTTTGTGCAGCTTTCAACATTTTGCAGCAGTTCTGCAGCCTTTCCTGACAAGGCGCTCCGCAGGATTGTGACGCCAGGCCAAACTTTGGCAGGTGACCAATCTGCGAAGATTTCATTGATTTTCATAGATCCCCAGTCATCTGAGGAGATTTCATGATCGTCAACAGAAATCTTGTCTTGAGACTTGCTCCTCAGAACCGAAATGACCTGCTCAGACATCTCTGTACTTACTCCTATATTCATGCAGTCCGCCCCCCGCCAATCTACGCGTTCGCGGGATCCATCATCGCCAAAATGTACAGCAGCACTGCCAGTTGTGCACTTTTCAGCAGCCGACACCTTTTCCTCCAAACGCGAAACCCTTTCTCGTTTTGCATACGTTTTGAGAAGTGTGAGAACAGGCCAAGTGTCTTTTGAGCTCGCCAAATACAGTGTCCATTGATTCGGGGCCAAGTAGTCTTTGAGCTTTGCGTTATCCTCCAATTGCTTACCATTGAAAATGAGTTGCTGCTGAATTCCTTCCGCTTCCAAGATCTGTGTCTTGATGCTTTCAATCGTGTCACTGGCCGCACGATACAAGATAATCTCATTTCCGGCGAGAGTCTTCACGAAGATCCGCACAAAACGAGAGAGCTCCAAAATCGATCCCGTCTGGATTTTGTGGTAATCTAGAGTTCTGTCATCCTCCAACTCCTTTCCTCCGAAGAATAATCGTTGCTGATCGGGCGGGATTCCTACTTTCTTCTCGATTTTTGCTTTGACGTTTTCGATGAAGTCCCCTTTCTTAGGATACACGGTAACCTCTTCGGTGAGAGTCTTCACGATGATCGGCATAAAACCATCGCTAATTTCCAACTGCAAGTGCGAATTCCCCTGGATATTGTAGTCGCTCAGCTTTTTGCCATCCTCCAGAACATACTCCAGTATCTCATTTTTGCGGAAGAAGAGTCGCTGACCATCTGAAGGGACTCCTTCTTCAAGCTGAATTAAGGCTTTGACTTGTTCGATGGTGTCACTGGGCTGGAGAATCAGGCTAAACCCTCTTTCAGCTTCTTTGTTGAAGTTCCGAATCGCCACGAAGATCAGCATAAAACCATCGCTAATTTCCAACAGCAAGTCGGAATTCGGCTGGATATTGTAGTCGCTCAGCTTTTTGCCACCCTCCAACCGCTTTCCTTTGAAGGACAATCGTTGCTGATCGGGCGGGATTCCCTCTTTGTCCTGGATTTTTGCTTTGACTTGTTCGATGGTGTCACTTGGCTTGAGATGCAAACTAAACAAAGAATCAGATCCATCTGTCATGTAAAGTTTGTTCACGATGATCCTCATTGTGTAAACATTGTGCACAAACAAAGCCAAAGTCGATTTCCCCTGGATATTGTAGTCGCTCAGCCTTTTGCCATCCTCCAACTGCTTTCCTTCGAAGATCAATCGTTGCTGATCGAGCGGGATTCCCTCTTTGTCCTGGATTTTTGCTTTGACGTTTTCGATGAGGTCATCTATCTTGGGATACAAGGTAAGCTTTTCGGTGAGAGTCTTCACGATGATCGGCATAAAACCATCGCTAATTTCCAGCTGCAAGTGCGAATTCCCCTGGATATTGTAGTCGCTCAGCTTTTTGCCATCCTCCAACTGCTTTCCTTCGAAGATCAATCGTTGCTGATCGGGCGGGATTCCCTCTTTGTCCTGGATTTTTGCTTTGACGTTTTCGATGAGGTCGTCTTTCTTAGGATACACGCTAACGCTGGTGAGAGTCTTCACGTGGATCGGGATAAAACCGTTGGAAATAGCCAACTCCAACCTCGAATTCGGCTGGATATTGTAGTCGCTCAGCTTTTTGCCATCCTCCAGTAACTCATTTTCGCGGAAGAAGAGTCGCTGACCATCTGAAGGGACTCCTTCTGCAAACTGAATTGAGGCTTTGACTTGTTCGATGGTGTCACTGGGCTGGAGAAACAGGCTTAACTCTCTGAAAGCTTCTTTGTTGAAGTTCCAAATCGCCACGTAGATCCTTGTGTAGTCATTGCGCACAAACAAACCCAAAGTCGATTTCCCCTGGATATTGTAGTCGCTCAGCCTTTTGCCATCCTCCAACCACTTTCCTTTGAAGGACAATCGTTGCTCATCGAGTCGGATTCCCTCTTTGTGTCGGATTTTTTCTTTGACGCTAAGGATACTGTCATCGGGTTCGACATCCAGGGTGATGTCTCTCCCTTTGTGGTCAGTCACCAAAACCTGCATAAGACGGCGGTGATTCAATGCAGGAGACATTGCGGATTTCGTCTTCTGCAGCGATGTAGACAACCTGCGCGCACCCTGCAGAGTGTTGAAAAAGAGTGCCCGGGCTGTCTTGTCTTCCAAAATGTGTGAGTACTCCTCTGTTTTGGAACAGATGGCATCCTGCCCCATTAAGTTTTTGTCGACCAGCTCAATAACCCGAATAGTATAATATATTTCGTCGGTCTGAGTATCAAAACACTCTGTGGCCAAGGCATTATTAACAAAAGAATGCGCTGCGGGCGAAGCTTGAAGCTGCCTGCCAGACTGCTCCTTGGGGCGGCTCAATAACGAAATTTCCATGTCCACTTGCTCCGTGTTTCTAGTACTGTCAGTACATTTTTCCCCCTTCCAGCCAACGGAAAACGGATGTGTAGATGTGATGCTGGGCTGGTCAACACGTGTCCACGTTGAGCAGGTTTGCGCAATCACCAAATATTTGCTCAGGGTCGGGTTATTTTCTAAATTTTCTGCTAGGAGCATATTGAGGCCGGGCCATGGTGTGCTTATCCCCTTTGGAGCCGCTTTCACGGACTCATCATCATGACGAATGGCACGACCAGGAGCAGCCTCAGGAGGCATGACGAAGTGCTCCGGCAACGTGGAAAACTTGCGCCCAACGACGAGAAAAACGACCAAAAACGCCGCGAGAATGGACGGGATCTTCATTTTCAGAGTTGGGAGGAGGATTACGCTGAGTGTCATTTTTCTGGTTGCGAGGGGTGTGGGAAGATCTGGAGGCGTTGTGTGGTCTGTGACTAGTTTTCGACTTTCTTGGCAGCAGTGCGACTGTGGCTAGTTTTGTTGGCAGCAGTGCGACTGTGACTGGTTTTGCTGAAAGCAGTGCGACTGTGACTAGTTTTTAAGTAGCTGCTTGGTCTCCAAATTTATCTGGGCATTCGTGTTGCACAAGACTGAAAACACGTTTCGTGTTGATCCAGACTCCAGTGTCCTGCTTGCGTTCAGAATGCCAGTTGTGTCCAGAATACCAGTTGCGTGCCGCAATCCAGCTACGTCCAGAATACCACTTGCGTGCAGCAATCCAGTTGTGTGCAGAATACTAGTTGTGTGCAGCAGTCCAGCTGCGTCCAGAATGCCAGTTGCGTCCAGAATACCAGTTGCGTACAGCAATCCAGCCGCGTGCAGAATACCAGTTGTGTCCAGCAATTCAATTGCGTGCAGAATACCAGTTGCGTCCAGAATACCAGTTGCGTGGCGCAATCCAGCTGCGTCAAGAATACCAGTTGCGTCCAGAATGCCACTTGTGTCCAGAATACCAGTTGCGTGCAACGCTGAGCCTTTCTGTCGACGGAAAGAATGCGTGATATGAGATTTTCCTCGATATGAGATTTTCCTGTTGGATTGCCTCAAATTGAAAAAGTTCGATTGTTTCAATGTTGTGAAAAATGTTGTGAACAATGTTGCGAAAACGACAGAGCTCAATATTGGCGACTCTGGTTCTACTTCACAAATGTGATGCCGGGCCACATATGAGTCAACTAATCTAATGCTGTCCCACAGAAATATCCCTCTCGTGAGTCTGCCGAAAAATAGAAATTCAAAATTCCCCGCGCTCCCGGAATCAAAAATCTTGAAGATCAATGTGAGCAGTTAGTGCGAACTGCTTTCGCATTTATCGCGAGAACACACTGCTTTCGCATTTATCGCAAGAACAGACTGCACGCCATTGGAATTATTTTTTTTCAATAAAATTTACTCTGAGTCTACAGATTATTCATGACATTTCTTTGTTTTTTTTCAACAAAAAAGACAACGAACTGAATCGGACGACTGGCCGCAACACGATGACAAAAAACATCGGGCCAGTGTTTCACGTCACAGGATTGTAACTGTGACAGACTGATTCTCAAGCTCTAAACTTTGACGCGCCGTGTTGGGAAATGAGAGTCTCTAAGAGAAAAATGACTTAAATGGATTATTGCATTATGTAATGCAAAGACTTTCTTTCACAGAATCTGTGAATACGATCTTATCAAAAGATCGAATTTTTAATCCAGTCCAGATATCATAAATTTTTTTATGAGAGCTCAAGTAGCTCACTCTGGAGCAATATTCTGGAGCAATATTCTGGAGCAATACTCTGGTGTCTGAGGATTGGCTTTTTTACTCTGACTCAATGAGTGCTGATCCAATACTTATTCAATTTTCAAAATGTTCAATATCTAAATTGTCGGAATTTCTGACAAATTCTGACAGAGATATAGCAAAAAAGCCAGTGACATAGCAACATCCTCAGCTGTTTTTCCTCGCACCCAACAAATGACGGCTTGCGTACAGATATACTTTTCTCTCAGTCTTTAAAATTTTATGCAATATTCCTGCCCCTGTGTCAAAAAAAAATCTCTCTCAATCTTTAAAATTTTATGTAATATTTCTGCCCCTGTGTCAAAAAAAAATTATCTCTCTGTCTTGTAAATTTTATGTAATATTTCTGAATCGCCCCTGTGTCAATAAAAAAGGCCCATTACACAGGTCGTCTCTTGTACTCAACAATGTTGAACTTTTCTCATCGCTTGTCATAGCTCATAACTTTTTTTATCGGCTTCAACTTTTCTTGTTCCTTTCAATAAATTTTATTCAATATGTTACGTATCAAATGTAGACCAATCAAATACAAACAAATACAGTGCTTCATCGTTTCTTGAGAACATTTGCAGTCCTTACTGTTTCATACATGAATGAATAGCAGTGTTGTATTATCCATGAACGAATAGCAGTGTTGTGATCTCGTCACTCAATATGTGTGCCAATGCTCCCTGGGTTCTGAATCACAAAATGTTATGATTCGAGAGAATGATGGACTATCATTATCTCGAAAAAAATCGGAAGGACAAATCATTTTAATATATGGGATAACATCTAGCCCCTCCATGGATGATATCATCGTGGAACTGATAGTATGCAATATCAAAAGATACAGATTCTGAATGTGGTGAGACTTCATTTTGGCACTGGGTATCTGCCCTCATCAATCAGTTAACATCAATACCCTCATAGTTACTCTTCGCCGTCTCTTCATCAGTCATCACATGGGCCTTAAAACATCTTATAACTGACACTCAAGTCTCAGCCAATGGCTGCAGTTGAATTCTCACACAATATATTATTTTTTTGAATAACCGATACTCTGAGCATCAGCCTCGAACGGTGGAAACAGAAACAGAGAACGAACTATGGTTAGTCAAAAAATCAGGGAGCAAATGGCTTCTTGACATCATTTTTCTTTCTTTGTTCAACCAGTCAACCCAGAGAGCAAATCATTGGCTTCTTGACATAATTTAAATCCATTATCAACAGCATGGTGATCACGTAGACCTTTTTTGGTCAAAATTCCAAAAGTGTACAAAAATTGAACTTAGAAGAAAACACTACACTAGTATACTTAAGTTTTGGACCTTAAGTTTTGACTTTTGCCCTCAGGTTTGCGCTGAAAGGCGTATTGAGTTTTGAAGCTTTTGACCTTCGACCCATTACAAAATATGACTACAAAATGAAAGCCACTGTCCTGAGGACAGTGACGAAATAACAACTTGAATGCCTGAGCCTTATAATGCCCTAAAATGAAGCTAGGAAAAAGCAAGAATATGAGACTGGCGCGCAAATTCGAATCACAGACATCAGGATTCAGAACGCCTTTCCACGTGATCAAAAAAAAAAAGATCATCAACTAGTGATGCACTTTCATGACGATGCACACAATGTCAAACATTGCAGAGAAAACGATATCAGAGAAATTTCAATGTAATGAGAATCAGGGTAAACCTTGAGTGAATCGGGGCAAAAGATGTTTGGACCTGGTAATGAGAATCAGGGGGGGACGCGATGGATTCAAATTCTAGGACCTCAAATGGTTGTTAAATAAAAGACTTGTCAAATGAATTTCTAAACTTTCAAAATTTCAAATACACAAGGGGACAGAGAAAAACTTGTGGTCTACATAGATCTGTGACATTCGATCCAATGAGTCTCGTAGAACCCTGATTATACAGTTTTTTGATACTTGAAATTTTTTTTCCAAAGTCTTCGACCTCAAAAATTTTGATTGTACTCCATTTCTTGACTTCGAGTGGTGAAAGAAATTTTTTTTGATTATCACTCCAACTCTTCATGGCAGGATGCATACACCTGACTCCCTGCGATAATTATGGTCTCCAACCAATGAGAGGAATGACAATCGAGTGACAATTGCGACCCACCGACTGAGAAACTCTGCCGGCTTCACCAACTGAGAAACTCTGCCGGCTTCACCGACTGAGAAACTCTGCCGGCTTTCAGTTGTCACAAATTCTGCTGAAACAGGACACGACTCGACAGCCTGGACATTGAATGCAAGAACATATCCAAATAGCATATCAATGCAAGCCGATGCGGAGAAGAGTCATGACTTGTCATATGTCACTGAGACAGCAGAGAGATATGATTTTCATTTATTGTGAAAAAGCAAGTCAGTTAGCCCTGGAATAACTGAAGACATGACGCCAAAACTGGTTCAGGAAAATATGAAATTTTTTTCCATAGCCTATCATTGTTGTCACGATAGTCAATCCATTGACCTATTTGATCAACTGACAATCAATCCACAGAAAAATGATCCCTGAACAAATAATCCATAAAGTCACATCTTGGAGTTACAGTCCATAGGTGAAATAGCTATAGGTATCCTTTTCGGAAACAATCTCAGAGTTCCAATCTTGGAAAAGGCTGGCGCCAACCTTCTTTTCGATATCGGCGATCGTTTCTTTGTCGAGGAGAGTGAACACTTCGTCGCTATTCATTTCCGGGTGTTCAAGAGCATAGTCAGACTCCCGCTCGACGACACTCATTTCCATTTTTGGTGAGTGTTCGCCATTGCAGCCTTCCGCCGCCCACTGGACCTTTCTATGACCTCCCACAGTATCCGACTTCAAAGCGCTGCTCGTGGCGACGGGGCAAGTTTCAGCCGCACCGAGGTAATTCAACATAAGGGCCGCTGCTTTCTTTACTTCTTCATCCGCATCGTTCTCTTGTTCTTCGTAGTATGTTTTGAGTATGCTTAGACCAGGCCACGGGCAGCGACTCTCAAACAGACAATATTCCTCTATATTTCTGACTTTCTGCAATTCAGTTGAGAAACTCCATTCGGTTTCTACTCCAATGCTTTTTTTTTGTTTCCATAGGTCTCCGTGGGGATTGATTTCGTACGACTCGAATATGCCACCGGAAGGCACCAGCTCAACCCGCATGTCCCAAACAATTTTCTCGGTCTTTTCATCCCAGCAGAGTGATCCCTCCCACCGTGTCTGCTGGTCGGTCCCTATGTTGAAATGCGACACATGCCACCCCAAACACCTTCGAGCAATCAATAGCCAATCCTCACGCCATGTGATGTGTTTCGCAGTGGGATATGCCAATCGGGGAGGACTTGCTAAGGCTGCTGACCTCAGGATCGCCAAGCCTGGCCAAACATTTGCCGCGTCAGATTGGAAAATAGAGTCTAGAGATCCCGCTTCCTCAGGCGTGTATTCAATATTCTCAAAACCGACAACGACTGCGTTGCCACTATCGCCAGCGGAAATAATGGATAAAGAAGAAGAGCCAGGCTGTATTTCTATTACTAGCGATTTCATCACATGAGTGCCAGACTGATCGCATGAGTGCCCCTCCCACACGAGGGCCTTACATGCGAGACCAGTGCAATCCTTGGAAGAATGCATGCCACTCGTTTCGCAGGTTTTCGCACTCTCTAAATAGGAAAGAAGACTTGCAGCAGCAGCAGCAGGCGTTGCTTTTTTTGCGAGTAAATGGAGGACATCAAGCCCCGGCCATGGCGTGCTTTCGCCTCTTTCAGCTCCATCGTCATGAGGGACCTGACCGTTTCCAGAAGGAGCCGCTGTATCAGGGCACAAATCGCCTCGACTCTCACCTTCAAAACCAGTGTTAGGGTTCCAATTTTGGAAAAGGCAGTAGCCAATGTCCCTTATGATTTCGGCGATCTTTTCTTTGTTGAGATTGATGCTTTTGACATTATGATCCGAGCCGGAGAGCGGAGAGTGCCAGAGAATGTAGTGGGACTGTTGGTATGAAATATTCATTTTCAAACTGCATCCTTCCCAGTGGACCTGTTTCGTCGGTTTCTGCTTCGCAACAGCACGACTATCGGAGGCGCAGCTTTCAGCCTCGCCAAGGAACTCCAGGAATTCCTTTGTTTCTCCTGTCTTTTCTCCTGGGAAATATTCTTTGAGTATCGTTATGCCAGGCCAATACGCTTTTGGCTTAATAGTGTCTGACCGACGAACCTCTGCGTGCTCCGGCACGTTTGGAGCCGCTTCTAGGCTTCCTGAATCACGACCAGAAGCAGGAGGCAACACGAAATGCTTCGGCAACGTGGAAAACTTGCGCCCAACGGCGAGGAATACGAGCAAAACGAGAATGGGCAGTATCTTCATTTTCATGGTGGGGAGGAGGGTTACGCTGAGTGTCATTCTGAATCTGGGTGAGAGGGGTGTGGGAAGATCTGGAGGCGTTGTTTGGACTGTAACTAGTTTTCGACTTTCTTGGCAGCAGTTTGACTGTGACGAGTTTTCGACTTTCTTAGCAGCAGTGCGACTGTGAGTAGTTTTCGACTTTCTTAGCAGCTGTGCGACTGTGGCTAGTTTTCGACTTTCTTGGCAGCAGCGTGACTGTGACTAGTTTTGTTGGGAGTGGCGCGACTGTGGCTAGTTTTCGACTTTCTTGGCAGCAGTGCGACTGTGACTAGTTTTGAATGAATGCCCGGTCTCCGAAGTTATCTGAAACACGTTTCGTGTTGATCCAGACTCCAGTGTCCTGCCTGCGTTCAGAATGCCAGTTGTGTGCAGAATAGCAGTCGCGTGCCGCAATCCAGCTGCGTCCAGAGTACCAGTTGCGTCCAGAATGCCAGCTGTGTCCAGAATACCGATTGCGCCCAGCAATTCAATTGCGTCCAGAGTACCAGTTGCGTGCAGCAATCCAGCCGCGTGCAGAATACCAGCTGCGTCCAGAATGCCAGTTGCGTCCAGAGTGCCAGTTGTGTCCAGCAATTCAATTGCGTCCAGAGTACCAGTTGCGTGCAGCAATCCAGCCGCGTGCAGAATACCAGTTGTGTCCAGCAATTCAATTGCGTCCAGAGTACCAGTTGCGTGCAGCAATTCAACTGCGTCCAGAATACCAGTTGCGTGCAGTATGCCAGTTGTGTCTAGAATACCAGTTGCGTGCAACGCTGAGCCTCTCCTTCGACGGAAAGAATACGCGATATAAGATTTTCCTCGATGTTAAATTTTCCTGTTGGATGGACTCAAATGGTAAAAGTTTGATTGGCTCAATATTGTGAGCGATGTTGTGAACAATGTTGTGAGCAATGTTGTGAAAAATGTTGTGAACAATGTTGTGAAAAATGTTGCGAAAACAAAAGAATTGACATGCAAACAGAAAACTTTTAAACCGCTTCACTTAATGCGCAGTGACCGGAAATCATTGCCGTGCCCTAGTAACCATATCTCTGGTGTGGGTGACTCTATCATTATGCTTGTGAGTCTGTGACTCTCTTCAACATTAATGCCGCTTCAACATTTAATTGATGCCGCGCAAAATTCGGAAGAATTATGTAATATGAATAGCAATCATGATTCATATGACGACTTAAATAATCAATAACAAGAAAAATGTGAAAGAACAAGAAAACGCAGAATTCGGCACCGGAAGATTCAAGAACACTGCTAAGCAACTCCCAAATCCCAACTCCCAAGTACGGAGTCTGGTCCAGAGTTCGGATTTTTTTCGTTTCGTTAAAAATCCAGAGTTCGGATTATCAATCAAGAAGCACTCTTTTTTGATCTGACGTGCCGTTACGGTACACAAGTCATTCCATTGATTTATGATTTCCATGATCAAATGAATTGCAGGCCTGACATTACGATTGTTTAACAATTTGTAAGGGCCTTTTAGCCTGATTCCTGAAAGGCACACACACCAGTAAAAAAAAGTTCATAATTTTAAAGCATACTAACAGTTTTTTCGCGTCCTCGGTGTGTGGATAATCGCTGACTAGTCTCTGAAAAAGAAACAAGGTAAAAACAACCAGGGTCCAACTCCAAGATGGAGCTTTTCGAATCTCATCGTAGATAAGACATTCATCTAGGGATTTCATCTACTAGGTTCTACGGATACACACAACACCTAAGTTCGTCACAAGTACGGTTTTCTGGTTATACAAGAACATTAAACAGAAATTAGAATCCAGAAGAGTTTCAAAGCCGCTTCTGAGAAGAGGCTACAAGCCGCTTCAAAGCCGCTTCATTCTGGGAGAAGAACTTGAAATACGCTTGAAAAACTGACCCTTGAGGAATCCAGAATCCTTAATTCTAAACAAATCAAAGTCTAACGAGTCACGACAACATCATTCAATATTTTTTTTTTTTATTTCAATATATCTTCCTCTCTCGCCTGTCCTCCTAGTTCGGCAGCTCCCAACAATCGACCCACACTGGACATCGCCAATTCGTCATCCAGATGCCTAGCGTTATTGTATAGATCTTTTAGGAATTTCACCGGTGACTTGTCCAGGAAGGGAGAAAATAAGAGATCGCGGAGAAGATTTTCTTGCGTTTGTGTTTCCGAGAATTGCATATCCCTGATAACTTTTTTTCTGTGGGATTTGAGGACAAATCCATCCCGTTCAATAAGACCAGCTTCAAATAAAGAATCCCATTTTGCTACGAGAAGACGATTGTGATTCTGTTCAGCTGTCTTATTATTCGGGTCAGCTGTCTTCTTGCTATTCTGATCGAAAGAGTCTGGACAAAGTTCTGTTTGGCCGTCTTCTTCTTCCTCGTTCGGTCTTGGCAACAAAGCCAGGTAGTTCTTCACCTTCGTCAACAGATCTCGGTCACAGTGAATACTACCGGCAAACACGTGGAGACTCACCGGCGTGTCCATATACGCGGATTTTCTCAAGAATACGGCCGGCTGGTAGAGCCGGGTGATCGGTGCAAAACAGTAAAGCCGAGGACAAAACCTCAACCGATTGAATTGTCGTCCGGATTCTTCGGTCCGACCGTAGCCATCGATAACCTCTGTGCCGTCTTCCAACAAGTGGTCGTCTATCGATGGGAAGTTGATGTTCGAAGCGAGAAGGCAAGAACAACGCTCTGCTTCGAAATTCGAAATCAACAGGAAGACCTTTTTCAGGCGTTGGGGCTCCGAGTTACGTTGGGGCTCCGAGTTTGTTGTAGTGGTGGGCGGATTTGTTGTTGTTTCAGTTTCAGTCACGCCCTCAAGTTGTATTTTCTCTTCCCTTTTCCCAAAGTCCAATTTTTCCGGTCCGTTCAAAGCCTTATTCGCATCCGTGGGGTTTTGATTGTGGGGCGCGTCGCACACAAACAGCCACATCGGGTTTTTCAAATGCGCGTCCGCATTGTGTCTGCCGCGAATGGTTTTGATAAAGTCTTCGGTCACGTAAATGTTTTCGGAAGAACGGAGAGGCGCTGTGTCTGAAGAAGAAGTGGCTTCATTTTCGCCCGGAATTTCATCCAAAAAGTTTTCGAATTGCCCTGTGATGTTTTTGTAGTACGAAGGCGCATCTCTGAGAGCGTCTCCCAATGGAACTAGGCCGCCAGTAATCTCGCCATCGGTTTTCACGAATTTGATGAGGGAGTCAGAAAGATGGGGCCGTTGCGGTTGCGCCGGACCAGGGCGCTCGACCTGTCTTTCTTCCTCCAACTCCTGTTCGAGTTCTCTTTCCTGTTCTTCATCGAAGAGAGAGCCAAAGCGCTTCACATTGGGGGCGATTTTGGCCACGTGAGATTGAATCAACTTGATCAGAGGGATTTCGCCAATGGAAACGTCGATTTCAGCGAGCAGTTTCTGCATTTCCGCATCATGTTTTTTCTGTTCTTCCTCTTCTTTTTTCTTCTGCTCCTCCTCTTCACGCTTCGCTTTCTCTTCTTCGGACTCCTTTTCAGAGCTTTCTTTTTCTTTTTCATCGTCTTTGTCGGATTTTTCCTTGTCGGAGGACTCCGACGATTCTGCAGGCTCATCCGTGTCTTTCTCCCCATCATCGTCGGATTCTTCTTTCTTCGGCTTCTTCGAGGCTTCTTCCTCCTTCAATTTTTTCTTCTCTTCCTCTTCCAGCTTTTCCCTCTCTTTCTTCTCCTTTTCCTCCTTCTTCTTTTTCGCCTCCTCGTCCTGCTTGCGTTTTTTCTGGATTGCGGCAAATCTCAACTTTCGGAGCTTGAATTTCAGCGTTGATAACTGTTCCGACACCACATTCGGGAGAACAGCCAAGTATCGCGAGTGTCCGTACATTTCTAACAGCGACAAAACTTCGTCCTCAATACATTGTTTGCAGACGCCAATCAGTTCCTGTTTCTCCTTTTCTTCGGAATCCAATTCGTCCATTTCTTCGAAAAGGTCTTCGATAGAGAAGCCTTGTGCTGCTGTGGCTCCTTCTGCATCATTGGGATCAACATCTTCTTCCTCCTTCTCCTTATAATAATTCGCATACGCCTCTACTTTGTTGATATTACACCTCCCCTGCGCCGAGAAGTACGGAATGAGATCGCAAATTCGTTTTCGGGTGTTGGAGAGAGTCCACGAGACAATCGAGGGCACGAATGTTAGACTGGCGAGAGTTTCTGTGGTGACGTCGAATTTCAAATTCTCGAAATTCACCGAACGATCTGCTTTCGACTCTTGATAACACGGGTACTGCTCGACGTTATCAATAAAGATTTTACAATCGTAGGAGCCTCCTTTTGTGGCTGTGTTGGTAGTTGTGTTGGTGTCAGGACCACTAGAAGTCTTCGGCGACATTCCCGCTTTGATTCTCTCTTGCGATTCCGCTTTCTGTAGTGCCCGATGGACTTCTTTGCTGGCGCAAAACGTGATCGCTTGCCCTTTTCCGATTTGGCGCATTCGCATGCATGCCTGCAGGAATTTGTCTTTGGTCATGGATTTGCCCAAGGTGAGCAAAGCACGTGTGTTCAATGGAAGTCTGAAATCACTTCCGCGCGTGTGCACGTCGTCCAGGTATAACAGACATCGACTCATGTCTTCGCAGTATGGGGAAAGAGCAAATGAGACGGGTTCTTCCTCAAGATGGTCGCGGTCGATAACCCGGATGATGTTGGCTTCATCGTAAAACACGGCTGCCTCCATATCGGGTCGGCGCATCAGCCATTCGCGCGCGAATTCTAGGTTGGAAAGTTGCAAAACCAACGCACCGGGGTCGAGGACTACGTTAATCACATTTCCGTGCAGATTCACTGGCGAATACGTGACTTCTGAGTTGTGCGCTTCGCTACCAGTCGTTATTAACGAAGAAGGCTCGTTTTTCGCTCCAAGTGCTGCGTCTCCGACTGCGCCTCCAATTCCTCCAACTGAACTCGAACTCGGCGCCAAGAATTCCAGAATTTCGATCGCGGTGTTGTCTTCTTTGAGCCAGTGGTAGAAATCGGACTCCGGTCTCAACAGATTTCGGATCTGCAGACCGTTCGTCATTTCTAATGAGTCAAGATTTTTTTGTTTTATTGTCAAAGGCAACACGTGCTGGAGATCGTCTGTTCCAGAAAAACCGGTCGTGCATGCGCGGTTGAAGAGCTGGATCTCTATCTTGGTGCTATCCTCTTTTCCGTCTTTATTCGAGTTCGCATACATTTCCGCCAAAACCTCTTTCGAGTAGTTCCATTTGACATCGCGACACAGATCCCAGGGCGTGGCAACGACTTTCTGCGGAAACAGTTTCGCCTGCTGGGGAAAGATCATCTTCATCAGCCAGAAATTGATCACGTCGAGGTGTTTCGAAAATGCCGGGAACAAATTCTCTTCAAACAGTTCGACATCCGACAAATTGACTGCTTCGAACGTCCTCAACTGTTTCAGATAGCGTTCCTTGATTTCTTTTGGCGCCGACTCGTACCATTCGCGATACAACGCTTTCGCTTCAGATTCTGTGATGCGCGATTCGAGGCAGAAGAAGACGGATTTCAGCTGCGCAGCCGACAATCCGGACTGGTAATAATGCGAAATCGTTAATAACACGGCGATATCCGGATGACCAAATTCCGTTCGTTCACTTGCGACATCTTTCGCCCGAAACGGCACTGCCATCTGGTAATTTTGACGCGAAGGATGGGCGCCGAAGTCGACGCGCCAGCGCTTTTGGAGGACCACTAAGAGAACTTCGTGG